>Ga0153999_1000275_pt1 | contig 24244 bp, 29 predicted proteins | sample TSNC083MetaG_FD_104675 | JGI IMG/M metagenome (GOLD analysis project Ga0153999, IMG submission 104675) | Attine ant fungus gardens microbial communities from North Carolina, USA - TSNC083 MetaG | ecosystem: Host-associated > Fungi > Mycelium > Unclassified | place: USA: North Carolina, Lumber... | reverse complement strand
CCGTTGCATGGGAAATACTACGGTGTCGTGGACTTCAGGAAGATAATTTTTAATGGCAGTGATGCACTTTGGGGGCATATCAATTTCACGGTATCCGGCTTCGGATTTAGGCTCTTTCCAGACCACGTTGTTTCGGTCGTAGGTGATCGCTTCGTCTATGCGGACAGTATTCTTCATCCAATTGAAATTTGAGGGCTTCAGGGCGATTATTTCGCCCGGTCGTAAGCCGCAGCCACGAAGCAGTTCAATGTAGGCTCGTTGCTTTTTGTCCAGGTCTGCTTTTTCAATGGCGTTTATTTCAAGATTTGTTAAGGGGCGGCGTCCGGGATAATTCTTCTTACCTTTGCGTTTGGGTGCTTTTAATCGGAGTGTTACATTTTTAGTCATATATCCATCTTCGATTGCATATGAGATGATTTGTTTTGCGGTACAGACAATCATTTCACAAGTGCGAATATGGTCAGCGTTTTCATTTATGATTTCTTGGAAATCAGAAAGGCGCAGGGAGAGTAATTTTCTATTTTGTAAAGGAGCCAGGTATTTATGTACAATGTTTTTATACATCTCTTTGGTACGGATGCCGCTGTTAACGTGGTAAGCATTGAGCCATGTTAGGGCATATTCTCCGAAGGTCATATTTTTATCACTTACATAGGTTCCCTTTCGCAGTTCATACTTTACTTCTGCCACGAGTCTTTCTAATTCGGCTGATGATTTTGCATAGAGTGGAATGCGGTTAGGGGAGCCATCGTCATTGTAACCATTTTGTACGCTGGTGCCATAACGTCCATCTTTTCGTTTTTTGTATTTTGCTTTTGGCATTGTGTGAATCCTCCTTGAAAATGGGTATAAAAATAACAGGGTCGCTCTTGACCCTGCCCGTTGGAAGATGGTATACTATGTATGTTTGAACATGGTTCATCTTCTGGTGGGCTATATGACCGCTCTGGTGCTGGTAACACCGGGGCGGTTTTGTTATGTTGTAATGATGTTAAATCATTTTTGCGATAGATAAATACGGTTCAAAGTAAATGACATATTCATCAATGGTAGTATATTCTCCGAACTTATTTCGGTATGCTTCTAAAGCGTCGATTAGGAATTCTTCTGTAACGTCTAAGTATTCTGCAATTTCAAATCTATTCCTACATCCGGCATTAAATGCATTGATAAGACCTATCAGGCCTATCATTCGATTATATGCACTCATACGAGCCAGCATTTCTTGTTTGCGGTTTTGGGTATTAGATTGTTCTAAAATGTTTCCCACGGTTAAATCATGATGTGCAATTTCTTCTGCTAATATGCAAGCTTTATTCCGGCTATCTTTTAATTTGTCATTTATCGCAATCGTACTATTACAATATAAACCTTTAATTCGATTTGATCTAAAAGCCATTTCTAAAACTTCGAGACCATTATCATTAGCTTCCTGTGCTAACTGTTCAAACTTTGTCAATAGAGGTACTCCTTATTTCTTTTTTCTATTTTTTACAAATTCAGCAAATTGATGAATTTCTAGCAATTCATCTTCTGTATATTCGTTACCATCAAAATGAGCGGCCATGGTATCAGAAGGTCTTAAATTTGAACTAATTATACCAAGGGCTAGTTGTTCTGTATCTATATTAAGTGCCTTGGTTATTTTTAGTATATTTGTGATATTGGCGTTTCTAACACCTCTTTTTAAGATGCTATCCATAGTAGTGTAGGGAATTCCTATTTCGTTAGCAAATTCTCTTATACTTTTGTATTTTGTCAAAATCAATTCTTTTAGTTGTTCTTCTATGCTTGGCATTTTTACACCTCCGTAAAAAATATATTACCATTTTTAAGGTTAAAGATCAATAGGCTTTACGAAAAATCAAAAAAAATATACGAAAAATCAAAAATAAGTGTTGACAAATACGAAAAATAGTATATAATCATAAATATATCTACGAAAAATCGTATATTAAGGAGGTAAATGAGGTGGCCAGAAATACTAATTTTCACAATTTAGAAGTTGAGATGGTGAGAGCAAAAATAACACAAAATCAGTTAGCGGGGATTGTGGGTGTGACGCCATCAACATTATCCCTTAAGCTTACTGGCAAAAGTAATCTATCGTTGGAAGAATGTTTGATTATAAAAAAAGCTTTGCAGACAGAGTTATCAATTGATTATTTATTCGCAACAGAGAGTGAGGAGGTGAAATAGATGCAATATCCAAAGCCAATCATGACCATTACAGAACTTGTTCCACTTGGCTTTACTAAGCACTATCTGAAACGTGTGTGCCATGTAAAGGGGCAAGATTTCGCTAAGAAAACCCCTGGGGGTGGTAAGTATTACTTCGATGTTGAAAAATTTGAAAAGTGGCGCATTTCAATCAATCTGTAGAGGGGGAGTTGGAGATATGACCAGCATAAAAGAATTTATTGAAAAGATAAGTGCAGAGGGAAAGTATGGGGGATTTATCCTTCGCTATCAGGTCTATCTGGAAAAGACCGAAGAACTTAAAAACCCGAATCTAAGTCGTTCGGAATTTGACGGGATTCTGGTTGAAAAAATGATGATGCGGGGTTACTTGGAAGGCCATTTATCGGCATTGTATGAAAATAACCATTTAGACGGAATGTCCGAGTATTTACGACTGATCGAATCGCTGTATAAGGAAGGGGAAAGCACATGACCAGCATAAAAGAATTTATTGAAAAGATAACCGCAGAGGGAACACACAAGATATTTGTTCTTAATTATCAGGATTATTTAAAAAATGTTGAAGCGCTTAAAAAATTAAGTTTAAACGATAAGGAGTATAACTCGAAGTATGACTTGATCTTTATGGAAAAAATGTGGAATCGTGCCTATTTGTATGGCTATTTAAGCGCATTGATTGCGGTCGGATATATTGATATACCGGACTACGAGAAAATAGTCGAAACGCTCTAACATAGAGCGTCTGCCGGAGATTGGCTCCCGGCACTGAAGAGATAGCCAAAGGGAACATTAGCACATTGAAAAACCTCTTAACAATGTTAACATCTACCGACTTAGGGATATTTGCATTAGCTTCGCATTCTGCGGCATTGCAAAGGAAACGTGCCAGCAATGCGGCATAGGAACAGTAAAGTGTGTGCGGTAGGTTTGTTGGATAAGGTCGAAACGCTCTGATCTTGTGGAGTGTATGCCGGGTGTGGCGATCCGGTACTGACGAGACAGCCAGATAATAAGGGAAAGGATGGGGTTAGGAATGAAAGCATGGTATGAGGTGACGGGAAGATTTTATGATAGCGGTAAAGTGGAAGCTTCTGTAACGAGAATAGTAAAATCGCAGAAGAAGCCCTTGAATTCTTTTCGTGAGTTAAGGTGTTGTGATGTGTATAAAAATTATTATGAAACTCGTAAGGAAGCAGAAGATTTTGTAGAAGAGCATCAATACGCTTAGGAGAGGTGTGGAAAACGCAATGTGGCAAAGGGCAAAATATATTATTTGGCATACTGGTGCGCCAGTATGTACTGGATACATGGATGATGTACGGATAATTAGTAATTGGGTCTACTCGATCATTGAGAGCATCACAGGGGATTCAGAGCAGGCAGTTGAAGCCAGTTCATGGGTGGAATTAGCGGTGATTGGTGATTCTTATGTTTTGCCTGATTACAATTTGAAGCTGACTGTATCGGAGGGAGAATGATCGCTATGATTTTAAATGCGTGTGTAAAAAATAAAACTATGATAGATGAAAATGTGTGTAAAAATTGCAAAGATATAGGCTGTAGACACGCTGGTAAACTGACAACCAAAGAGCGTATTGAAAAGAGGGAAAAACATGGATGATATAGCTTTTGAAATAAAATGCCGTCAATATCTAGTGAAGAGACTGGGGATCTTGAAACGGGATCTTGAAAAGACGGTTGCCAAGGAACAAGAGGTAAGGAAAGCCCGTATTAAAGAGTTATGTGAGTATGAAGATGCAGAGCAAGCCCAAGAAGCGTATGGTAACGCAGATATAACGTTGGAAGAATACAATGCAGTACGTGACGTACTCGAAAAAGGAGCAAAATTTGCGGAATCCAAAACACCAAAATTTGCCGCTTTAGAAATATTAGTTGATTTTATGGTACGTCAGAATCGGGAAATCCGAGATTTTGAATGGGAACTTAAGACGCCGGAGGAACGTGAGCGTATTGAAAAGTTTAATGCTGAGTTTCGTGCAAGTCACGGATCAAATTGGAATTGGGAGAGTTATAAAACTGAAATCACCTAATTGAGTGAAAGGCGGTATATATGAAGGAGCATAAATTTTTATCAGAGAAAGCGAATTTTTGTGGTACAGAGGGATACATGGTTACACAATTAATAGGTGATAAGGTGGTGTGTGAGCAATTTATTCCCGCAGATGGTTATTCGGATTTTTGTAAAGCAATCAACATTATCCCGGAGTTAAGGGATCAATGAAATACAGTCGAAACGCTCTAACTTAGAGCGTCTGCCGGAGATTGGCTCCCGGCACTGAAGAGACAGCCAGAAAAAATAATTGCACCTATGCGTGAAATAGGAGAAAGAGGTTACCTATGGCAGCAATTAACATTTACCCGGACATGAAAAGGACGTTTGGAAATCTGCACTATTTAGGCTTCAAGGATAAGTATGTATATGAAGAAGGTGCAGGCCGGAAAGATCCAAAAGATCGGGTGGTAGAAAGCAAAATCATACGGGCATCCTCTTCTGTATTGGGGATGCAGGTAGAAGTGACGGTTCCTCCGCATGTTATGTTGGGATCGTTTATTTTTAACGATATCGTCGAATTCCAGAATGCTTACTGTGCCCCTTACGGGAAGACGCAGGCAGATTCTACTTATGCAGAGGTTGTAATGAAACTGGTGGCAGATAATGTTTTCAAGGCAGGCCAGCCGGGACAGCAGACCATTCCTCCCGTTGCTAAAAAGGAGTAACAGAAAATGGAGGGGGAACATGAATGTGTCTATCAGAAGTGTAGGTAGAAGGGAGGTGTAACCATATTTAAGAAATCTCAAAAGAATGTTTTGACAGAAGAAAAGGCTGTAGTTAAGAAGAAGGAGTCTAAAAAGGCTCCTTCACCTCGCCGGGATCGTCGTAAGTTAATTCGGCGTTTGATCTGGTTTATATTTATCCTTCTGGTTTTTGGGTGCGGAGTTAGTATTATCCGTACTGTACGGTTTGAAGAAAAGTTAAATAATGTAGCATCAGAAATTGTTTCTTCTGTTGCCGCTCAAAACGAATCAGAGGAAGCAGCAGAAGAGAGCCGGGTAAATATAGAAGGAGCAAAGTTATTTGCTACGGATTTTATTTGGAACTATTATACATGGGGTTATGGAGATGACAAAGCGGCAGAACGTCAGGAGCGCCTTGCCCCATACTTATCAGAAGCTTTCGATGGTTTGGCATTGGATAATGTGCCTTATAAGAGCGCTGTATCTTCTGTCCGTGTGTGGGAGGTAGAGGAAATGTCACCGGAGACCTGCAAAGTAACCATTGCTGTGAGTTATACGCTGAAAAAGCAGGTTGAGAAAGAAACGACTGTGGATCAGGTTAACGAAGCAGGTGAACCTTATCAGGAGACGATAACGGAAACGGTGGAAGAAGAAGCCGGAAAGTATGAAAGGTATGTAAGCGTCCCTCTGTGGACAGATGGCCGGAACTTTGTTGTTTCCGGCGTCCCATTTATTGAGCCTGCACCGGATGCTGTTCAGATTCCAGTGGTCGAAATGGAGAAAAAAGAGGGGAAAGTTTTAGATCAGGCTATGATCACAGAGGTTGAAACCTTCTGTAATACATTTTTGAAGGTATTAACATCTGGTACACAAGAAGAGTTAAATTATTATCTGGAAAGCAACACGGAATTAAGAAGCCTGACGGGAATTTATTCCTTTGAAACCCTTTCGGATCTGGCGGTCTATGCCGTGGAAAATGGTTTGCAAATAGAGGTAATGCTACAGTTCAAAGAGTTAACCACGGAGGGGACGGTAAGCATTCCGGCCTGTATTCTGTTACAGAAGCAGGCTGATCATTATATAGTTACGGATGTTAAGTATGAAAGGAAGGGGGAATGAAGCCTTGAACTTCGGTGAAAACCTGCAAAGCCTGATATCCCAGCAGATTGTTGCAGTATTTGGTGTTATTCTGGGACTTATGGCAATCAATTATTTCCTGAAAAAGGAAACCGGAAAAATGATCGGTTTTATTATCCTTGCGGCAATTTGTGCGGTATTTGTAATTGATCCGACTTGGGTAACGAACCTGCTAGTAACCATAGTAAAAGCGATTTTTGGATAGGGGGAATAAGAATGGTTGTACATACGTATAGTTCCCTCTGGAAAATCCGAAAGCGTCTTTACAACATTGAAAAAGTAAAGATACCGATACCGGGCGGGGTAGAATACGCACAGCTTGGCTATTACCTTGTCGGTTGTGCCATAGCTGTCCTGATAAGCAGCATTTTCCAGATCAGTTATTCAAACTTTATTTACCAGTTTGGTCTGTTCCCGGCTTTTTTCGTCTATGCCATGCAGTATATAAAACTAGATGGCAAAAGTCCACACCGTTTTGGAGCGGCGCTGATCCGCTATGCTTGCAGTAATCACCGTTTTAATCGTTATAAGCCGGTGATGCAGGCAGAAAAATACCGGTATGACGGTGAGATTTTAAAAGTAGGTGAAATGGATGACTAATACTGCCCGAAATGACATTTGGAAAGCTGCTGCTTTAATCCGCACGGGTACACCTATTGAAGCAGAAAAAGCAAGGGTGAACTTAATTCGTAAAAAACTGGTTTCCTACAACTGCTTAGACTGTACCCACTTCCTCGGCAATTATCGGGGAAGTTATCGTTATGAAAATGGGAAATATATTCCCTTGAAATCTCATCGACAATGCTACGGCAAACAGGGGGCTTTGGTTCCCTGTTTATTTTATACAAAAAAAGAAGAAGGGAGTGATTAAATGACTTATAAATTTCCAATCAAGTATTATGACGGGAATATTGTATACGGAGAGCAAGGCGTATGGGCTTATTATGAAATGAATCCGTTTACCTATGATTTTAAGGCGGTTGATAAAAAAACCGATTTGGAAAGAATGTTGGCTTCCTTCTTCTGGGAATTGGAAACAGATGCGCATTTGCTCGTACTTCCAAGGTCGGTATCGATCCAGTCGGTAGCGGACGATTTTAAAGCTACGATCACCGGCCCGTTAAAAGATGCAGCTATCCGGCATACCGATCAAGTAGTTAATAAGTTCCTGATCGGAAATTATGGAGATGGTGTAGACTATCATTTTTATGTCGGCTTGAAGCTGGATGTGAAGGAAGAAATTGGATTAGTAGAAACATTCCGGTCTGCATGGACGGATTTTTCAAACTCCATGTACCGTGCCACAGGTTTAGGGTGTGTCTTACCATTAGCGGAAATCAAGCGTTACCGCCGTCTGGAGGAAATGACGTTTGCGAAGGTTTTAACCAATCTTTCGGTTTCCCGGATCACAGAATCCGATGTACAGTTTTTAATTGAACGGAATTTTACCCGTGGAATGATGCAGGAAGAACCGGTCGAAGTAAAACCGTATTATGAGGATCGGGGAGAAAAGCGTTATGTGCCCGGCAATGATGTATTACGGCTTGCAGAAGGTCTGGTAGATGATTCATCTTTGCGGCATATCCGGTTAACTAAGGATGGTCAGGAGTCACAGATTGCCTTTTTGCCAGTATCCAAAGTATCTTATAAAATGTTTTTTCCCGGATGCGAATTCATCTATATGCTGCAAAGCTTTAAGTTTCCAGTAGAATTATCTATTCGGGTTAATTATATAGACAATGAAACTGCCCGCCGGATCGTGAAAAATAAGAAGCAGGAAGTTGATTCGGAAGGCCAATATGCCGCAGAAGCAGGTCAGCAGGTAAGCAATAATGTAATGAATGCACATACAGAACTGCATAATCTGGAATCCCGTCTGGAATCCTCGGATGGGCTGCCCTTATTAAAAACCAGCCTTGTATTCTGCGTCACGGCACCCACGGAAGCCGAGTTAAAAGAGCGGGTGCGGTTCGTAAAAAATTTTTACCGTTCCAGTTGTAAGTTTTCGCTGGAACAGCCTTGCGGCGATCAATTTTTATTCTTCAACGAATTCCTTCCGGGGGCAGCCCGTTATGTTTCGGATTATATGCATCATATGGAGCCGGATGCTCTGGCGTCCGGTATGTTTGGAGCGGTGAGGAAACTCGGTGATCCTTATGGTTTTTTTGTTGGAATTACCGGCATACTGGAACAGCTTGTGTATATCAACCCTGCCCTTGCCGCACAGGGTCTTCCTGGAACTGTAACAAATTCCCTGGCTGCAACCTTTACCGGAGGGTTAGGCGGTGGTAAGTCCTTTTGGGCAAATCTGTTAACGTATCTGTCTGTTTTAGCAGGTGGAAAGGCATTGATTATTGATCCCAAAAATGAGCGTACCAAATGGCCGGAGATGCTTTCCGAACTAAAAGGCCATATCAATGTGATTACTCTATCAGCAGAGGAACGCTATAAAGGGATACTTGATCCGTTTGTAATTTTACAAGGTAAGGCGGCAGAAGAACTTGCCTTGTCCATATGCTCCTTCTTAACCGGAGTAAAAAGCACGGACATTGAATATTTCTCTGCGCTCTCCTCTGCGATTATGGAGGCCGGGCATAGTGCAAAGCCTTGTATGCAATACGTAATTAAAACCTTGGCGGCTGGGGATCAGGATTCGGTAAAGTTGGCGAACAGTCTCCGCAGTTTTTCTTACATCTCTTTTGTATCCCTGCTGTTTGGTGATGGAGAGCCAAAAGAAACCATTTCGTTGGAATCGGCTATGAACATCCTGCAGATTCAGGATTTGCAGTTGCCGGATGAAAAGATACAGAAAGAAGATTACAGCTTACAGGAAAATTTAAGTCTTGCTATTATGATGTCCATTACCGCTTTTGCGCTTGATTTTGCAGACAGTGACCGGGGTATTTTCAAGACTATCTTACAAGATGAAAGCTGGGCTTTACTAGGGAGCAGTCAGGGGCGTGCGTTGTTTAATAAATTACTCCGGGCAGGGCGTGCATTAAATACGGCAGTGTATCCGGTAACGCAAATGGTCAGGGATGTGAAGGAATATAAAAATCTGATCGGAATGAAGTTTGCGTTTCGTGCCAGTGACCGGCAGGAAATTGAAGATATCTTAGAATACTTTGATCTTCCCATGTCGGAATCAAACATTCGTATCATAAAGGAACTGCCGAATGGACATTGCCTGTTTAAGGATATTTATGGTCATGTGGGGGTGTTGCATGTCAATGCGGTTTTTCAGGATTTGGTAGATGCATTTGACACACGCCCCAAAAAGAAGAAGGTGGAAGAGTGCAAAGAAACGGGATAAAACTCACGAAAAAGCAGCAGCGCATTTTATTATTTTTACTGCTTCTGCCAATCATCATGTTTGTGCCGCATGCCGCAGAAGCAGCCGGTTTTTTGCCGGAGGAAGTGACAGAAGGATATTTGTATAATCGTTATCCCATCACGCACTATAGCCTTGATTCGTATGTAGATACCAGTGGAAACTGGTTGCCGTGGAACTGGGGTAAAGGAATGAGTGATGGGGTTTTCTCTTTTCTGTCCTTTATCTTTAGCGGTATATTTACCCTGATTTGTGTTGTTTTTCATTTGATCGGCATTATGCTTCAGGAGTTGTTTACGTTAGATATTATTTCCGGTTTAGCGGATAAGATTGGGAACGTGGTGCAAGGACTTGCCGGTTTTGGAAGCGCTGCCGGTGCGAATGGAATGTTCAGTTCTGCACTGGTATTGGTGGTAACCATCATGGGCGGGTGGCTGATTTATACCGCTTTTGTGAAGCGTGATTCCAGTACTGCTTTAAGTGGATTGGGTGGTTGGATTTTAATTATGGCGGTTTCGATTGGTTTCTTCCTGAATGCAGGGACGGTTATAAAAGGGGCGAATGCTTTATCCTCTGAAGCACAGCAGATTGTAAGTGTTCCTATTACGGCGATTGCAGGCATGAATTCAGATCCTTCTGTTGGAATACGGGAGCAATATTTTAATTCTGTAGTGTATGAGCCATACCTGTTATTTCAGTACGGAACAACGGATGTTCCGGCAGAGGAAGCGGATATCCTGTTAAGTCAGGCGCCCGGTTCTGAAGGCAGGGAAGAACATGTGCAGGAACTGGCAGAAGCCGGAAACACGATGATGTCCGGCTGGGTGGGGCTTGCCGAACGATTTAATTTTTTGCCTACGATCGTTGCCGTTAATTGTATCTGCTCCTTTGTGGTATTATTTTTTGCCGCAATCTGCTTATATCATCAAGTATCCTTTTTGCTTTATGTAGCCTTATCGCCCATTGTGCTAACAGCATCTTTGCTTCCGGGCAGTACGATTATAGCCAGACGGTGGATGAAAAAGACCGTGTATGAGTTAATCATGAAAGTTTTAATAACAGCCTTACTAACCATCATGTTTGCACTGTCGAGTATGGTTATGGATGCAATGGGAACAGGCGGCTATTTGTTTGGGGCGATTGTGCGGGCAATTATATATATAACGGTATTCCTTAAGAGAAAGAAGATTTTAGGGCTGATTACATTACCGGATATGCAGCCGGACAGAGGTGGCGGTTTGATGCATATGGCTTTTGGCGCTTTGGGTATGATGCGGATGTCCGATTATATCGGAAAGAAATTTGGCGGGGATAAAAAGCCGTTAGAGGGGAAGGAGGAAAAAACCGGTACATCTGCGGCAGAGGGGAAGGAGGAAAAACCCAGTCAGGCTGAAAATGTTTATGGAAATAGCCGGACGGTTAAGAAATCCACACCTTATTTAAAGCGTTCGGAAAAGCCGAAAGAGGATCCTAATGCGGGGCAACCAGAAGAATCAACGAATCCGGAAAATCATTCAAGCGTAACACCCTTGCCGGAACATCCGGCTGATATAGTTAACCGGGAAGAGAATCCGGATTTTGAACGCTTTTGGGAAGCTTATCCGGCAAGAACAGGAAAAACGGCAGCTAAAAGAAGCTGGAATTCGCAAATTGAAAAGGGGGCTGATCCAGAAGATTTAATTAAAGCGGCTGAAAATTATGCAGCAGATTGTAACACGAAGAAGACTCCGGAGCAATATGTAAAGCGTGGTTCAAATTTCTTGGGAGAAGATCAAGTTTTTGAGGATTACACGCCGGAGAACTACCAGCCGGCAAAACCGATCAAAAGAGAAAAGCCAGCAAATGAGTTCCACAATTTTGATCAGCGTGATACGGATTATGAAGCGATGCTGCGGGAAGAAAGAATTACCCGTAATAGTACGGGGGAAAGCAGGCCGGTTGATCAGCGTGATACGGATTATGAAGCAACGCTGCGGGAGGAAAGAATTACCCGTAATAGTATGGGTGAAAGCAGGCTGGTTGGTCAGCGTGATACGGATTATGAACAAACGGATTATGAACAGGTAATGAAAGAACAGGCTGCAAAGGAAGCAGCGGCGTGGAAAAATGTAAATCGCAGCAGAGAGGAATAAGCCGTGGGAGAGTATACAGAATATGCAAAAGAAATCATAGAGCAGAGAGTAAAAAGAAAAGTTTATAAAAAGGTTTTGCTTATTCTCATTCCAACGCTTTTAGGCTTACTCCTTTCCTTCCTGCTTGCGATCGTCGTAGTTTCTATTATACAGGATGATCAACGCCAGAATCAGGCCGCCGCAGGATACAGTAATTGGTTTGATCCAATTGGTTATTTGTCAGCAAAATACGAGTCAGGAGCCAATCCAGATGATACGGGAGGGGATGGAGGGAATGCCTATGGAAAATACCAATTAGATTACCGGTATGATTTGCAGGATTTTATTGATTGGGCTTATAATCGCAGCCCGGTTTTGTATGCAGAGTTTAGTCAATTTGCAAATCAGGAGAATGGGGATTCCCTACGGGCAAATGAAATGCTCTATAGTGCATGGCACGCTGTCTATGCAAGAGACGCTTTACAGTTTGAAGCGGATCAGGATGAATTTATGGCCAATGTATATTATTATCCCTCGTTGTCGTGGTTGAATATCGCAAAGGGTATTAATTTAGATACCCGTTCCGATGCACTAAAGGCAGTGGTGTTTTCTCATGCCGTTAGAAACGGCCCCGGAATCAGTCTTCGGGAATTTGTAGGGGACTGTAATGGATTTTCGAGTGATGAAACCATTATAAAAACTATGTATGCTCATAGTCGGTCAGTGCATCCGGGGGAAGTTACAAGGTGGACGTTAGAAGAACAGGATGCGCTGGCGCTTTTAGCAGGAACCCTTAATATTTATGAACCGTCCGAAAATGCCGCTGGCAGCATTGATTGGAGTTATAAGCTGGTACATATTTCGGATGCAACAAGTACAACGGAAGTAGCGGGGATTTCTTTGAATCAGCGTTTGGCTTGGCTGTTTCCGGCTGGGCTGCCGAAAAATGCAGCGGCCATGCAGCAGTATTTAACGCAAATTGAAGTACCGATCTGGAATGAACAAGGGAAATCCACTACGATGACTTTGACCGTACATAAGAAACTTGCAACAGAAATTAAAAGTATCTTTATGGAAATGATGCAGGTTGGATTTAAAGTAAAAGCCAGTGATACCTGTGGTTATAACTGGCGTCAGATGGTGAGCAGCAGCAGTATATCCCATCATTCATATGGTTGTGTGGTGGATTTAAATTGGAATGATAACCCGTACATATCGGGTGGTCTGGTGGTTGGCTCAAATGCTTATCAGCCGGGCACAAATCCTTACAGTGTCACTGCACAGGTGGTTAGTATCTGGAAGCGGCATGGTTTTTATTGGGGCGGTGATTGGTCGAGCAGTAAAGACTACATGCACTTTACTTATACCAATCATTAAACTAAAATATGGAAGGGAGGTGATGAAGTGAGAAAAAAAGTGATTTTAGGAATTTTGTCTTGTGTTGTGTTGGTTTCGGCAATTTGTGCCGCTATCAAGAGCCGGACGCATAAGGAGGTACTGGAATCTTTTGTGGAATCCAAAACGGAGGAAAGCAGTACGGTAAGCCGGACAAAAGAAACGGCTGAAACAAGTCCTGCTGCAACAAGTGCTGAAGCGGAATCAGTATCCGAAGTGGTGGCGGTACAGGAAAGGCAGGAAAGCCATGCGGAGGAAATGGAGAGTGTCTATCAGCAGTTAGATGTTGGTGAATCCATAACCGTTTTCGATACCGCGGGAATTGAAAATGTAGATTTTGAGTTGTCAGGAATAACCGAAGATACGGAAATGTATTTTACTGGTATCTATGGAGAGCAGTTTAAACCACTTATGCAGGAATATCTGTTAAGCCGTGGTTATACGGGTGTTGTGTCAGTGCGACTCTCCGAAGAGTGGGAATATAAACGCAGTTATGCAATGATGTATTTCTACGTGCTGATCGGGGATGAAACAGAAGCGGTTACCGTTGCGTTTGACATGAGTTGCCAGGCATTTTCGATTGATCCACAGCCGGTTCCCACGTTAGGGGCTGCTCCTTAATAGTGGACGCTGCTGGAATAATATGCTATGCTATACTATAATTAGTAATTGAATGAAAAGGAAGGGGAAAAGATGAAGCTGAAAGAATTAAGTAAGAGAAAAAAAATCATTGGTGTATCTTTGATCGTGGCGGCTGTGCTGGCAGTAGGCGGCGGTAGTGTATATGCTTATAATAATTATCAGGAGCAGCAGAGAATGGAAGCTGAACAGGCTGCTAAAGAAGCCGAAGAAAAGCGTTTGGCAGAAAAGGCAGCTTTGATTGATGCGGAGCTGGATACCTTGAAAGGGCGGGTAGCCGCACTGTATACGGATGATACAGAGGTACTTTTAAGGGATGGCTTACCACAGGATGAAGTAATGACCTTGCATGATGATTTAAAGGATTTATTTGCGGTATATGATAATGATGCGGATATCAGTGGAGATCAGCTCGAACGATTACAGTTAATGTGGGATTCCTGGTCACGAGCGTTTGAAATGTTTGAAATCGTGCAGATTTATGATTGGCTTTTTGTAGATGGTCAGCCCGCTTTTACAGAAGGGCTTGAATATGATCAGATTGTTGATCAGATCATGCTGAAATTAGATGCTTTAAAGGATATAAAGCCGGAATTTGTGAAGCAGTACAGTAAGCGTACAGAAGAGGTTAAGGCTGTGTTAGATCAGATGCAGGAAGCGGTTAATTCGGTTGACTTATTGTATGATCGGGAAACAGGTGCCGCTATCTCTGGTGTGCTTCGTGAGCAGTATACATTAGCCTTGGAGCTGGTAAATAATGTGGTAAATGATAAGCTAAAGGCTGAATTACTTGGATATCTAGTGATTGTGGACGAAAGTTTGACGGCAAGTAAAGGAGCAGCGCAGAATCAACAGGGAGAAGCCCAAAATGCACAGACGGAAACAAAGTCAAGTTCTGAAAATGCTTCGAAGTCCAGCAGTTCAGAAAAGAATTCGGGCAGTTCTTCCAACAGTGGAAGCGGATCGACGAAGAGTAGCGGTAGCAATGATAGTTCGTCAAGTTCAAGTGGTAGTGGATCATCTGCTTCATCCGGGGGGAATAGTTCCGGTTCATCAGATTCCGGCAGTTCTTCATCGGATTCGAGTTCTAGCGTAGAATTGCCATATATAGATAAGGGGGCTACTGATTTTGGCGATCATGGTTATTCTGGAGGGGGAGAAGGCTCACTTTACTAATAATCAATAATAGTTAAATAAGTAATTTTAAAAATAATAAAAGGCAGTAGCAAAAAAGACGGGTTGTTTTTACTTGTCTTTTTTGTATATAAAAATATGTTTTCAAAAAGGAGATTTTATTTTATGAATAAAAAAGTAAAAAAAATATCATCTTGCGTATTAGCATTCTGTATTTGTCTCTCTATGTGTTTGGGAAATGTAGGATATGTGCTTGCGTCTGATGGAACGGCTTATTTAAGTGTGGGTTCTTCGATACTTTATTCCTCTATCGGTTTTGATAATGGATATAATTGGGGAGGGCGATACTTTACATTAAGCATTGATGGAACGGAAAGAATTGCTTATTGCTTGGAACCGGATAAGACTTATCCAATGTCAAATGATTATGCTTACGAGGTGGTTAGCTCGAATGAAAATTTACAAAAAACCTTATATTACGGCTATGGAGGTCCGGCTGCCAGTGAATACATGGATGTATCAGGTTTAAGCGGTGACGCACAATATATTATTACCCATGTTGTGGCAGCGTATTTTTATGGTAGTGATAAATGGGACTATGGGTTAAATGGTACAGGTAAGACTTATGCGGAAGCTTTCATAAATTATGTCTTATCAGCTCCTAATGTTCCAGATACCAAGCTAAATTTATCAGGAAATGCATTAACTGCAATTAATCAGGGGAGCTATCAGCAAACAAATAAAATTACCCTTAATGGAGATAGTCGAAATTATATAACGATAACATTGCAATCCGGCGTTACTTTGCATAACATAACCAAAGGAACAGCGGATACTGGAACAGTAAAAGTATATGGTGGAGATACATTCTTCTTGACAGCAGATTTAAACTTAACTGCAACGCAAAGTGCTATATGGAGTAGTGGTGATTTAATTGGGGATATAACTTATTCTTTTGCTCCTATTGTTTTTAATGTGGCTAACACTACTCAAACAATGGGTGGTCATAGATGGTTTTACGACCCGTCAGATCCGGTAAGTTTTACCGTGAATTGGTTGGAATCAGGAAATGTTGAAATTGTTAAAACCGCTGAAGATGGCATTGTATCCGGTTTGAAGTTTAAACTGGAAGGTAATGGTGTGAGTGAAACAGTAACGACAGATAATAGCGGTGTTGCTAATATTGACAATTTGATACCCGGAATATATACAATTTCAGAAGTTGAAACATCAGATCGTTATGTACAGCCTGCCAGCCAGACCGTAACAGTAGAAGCAGGTAAAACAGTAACCGTTAATTTTAGCAATGTGCTGAAAAAATGGAATGTAACTGTTACAAAAACTGATCGAGAAACAGATACTACACAGGGAGCCGCTACCCTTTCCGGGGCTGTCTATGGTATCTACAAAGACGGTATATTGGTGGATGAATACACTACGGATGAAAACGGGCAGTTCACAACAGATTATTATATTTGTGGTACGGGTTGGACGCTTAAAGAGATTTCGGTCAGTAAAGGTTATCTGCTGGATGAAACAGAATATTCCATTGGTGCAGAAGCCGGAAACTTTGTCGTGGAATCAAATGCCCTTACCACAGGAGTGACGGAACAGATCATTAGAGGTGACTTAAAAGGTGTAAAGGTGTCCGATGGTGACATGAAACGTATGGCTGACGTGCCTTTTGCAATCACATCTGTAACAACAGGTGAAAGCCATATTGTAGTAACGGATGAAAATGGACAGTTTGATACATCCTCAAGCTGGAATAAACACAGTCAGGATACCAATAGAGGTGAAACGGCCAATGATGGCGTTTGGTTCGGCGGTGGTGCTGTTAATGATGAATTAGGGGCATTGCCGTATGATACCTACATGATTGAGGAATTGCCTTGTGCGGCGAATGAGGGCAAAGTAATTTTAGAGCCGTTTGCGGTTATGGTGTATAAAGATTCCGTCACAATTGATTTAGGCACGATTACCAATGATTATGAACCACAGCCGGAAATCGGCACCACGGCAACAGATAAAGCAACTGGTGGTCATATTGGATATGTGAATGAGACCACGACTATTATTGACGTGGTAGAATATGTAAACCTCACGGTTGGTCTTGAATACACCGTTAAAGGAATCTTGATGGATAAGGCAACAGGAGAAGTCTTACTGGTAGATGGCAAAGACATAATCGCCGAACTGACTTTTACACCGGAAGAACCCAGCGGAAGTATAGAGATGGAATTCACCTTTGATTCCAGCGCACTAAAGGGCAAAGAAATTGTGGTTTTTGAATCCTTGTATTACGGTGAGAAGGAAATTGCTGTCCATGCGGATATAACGGATGCCGGACAGACAGTGAAGTTTGCAGAGCCGGAAATTGGTACCACGGCCACAGACAAAGCCACAGGAGAGCACACCGGATATGTGAATGAGACCACAACTATTATTGACGTGATAGAGTATAAGGGATTGATTGCTGGCTTTGAATACACCGTTAAGGGAATCCTGATGGATAAGGAAACAGGAGAAGCTTTGCTGGTAAAGGGTAAGGAAGTAACTGCCGAACTGACCTTTACACCGGAAGAACCCAGCGGAAGTATAGAGTTGGAATTTACCTTTGATTCTAACGTGCTAAAGGGTAAAGAGGTTGTGGTTTTTGAATCTTTGTATTACGGTAAGAAGGAAATTGCTGTCCATGCGGATATAACGGATGCCGGACAGACGGTAAAGTTTGCAGAGCCGGAAATTGGAACCACGGCCACAGATAAGGCCACAGGCGAACACACGGGATATGTGAGTGAGACTACGACTATTATTGACGTGGTAGAGTATAAGGGATTAATTGCTGGACTTGAATACACCGTTAAAGGAATCCTGATGGATAAGACAACAGGAGAAGCTTTGCTGGTAGATGGCAAGGAAGTAGCCGCTGAACTGACCTTTACGCCGGAAGAATCCAGCGGAAGCGTAGAGATGGAATTCACCTTTGATTCCAGCGCACTAAAGGGTAAAGAGATTGTGGTTTTTGAATCTTTGTATTATGGTGAGAAGGAAGTTGCTGTCCATGCGGATATAACAGATGCCGGACAGACGGTGAAACTTGTGGAATCGTCTAACAAAATCAATACATCAGTTAAGACGGGAGATACCAGTAATATTATCATTGCATCCCTGCTGTTTGCTGGTGCGTGCATCGGCTTTGGATTTATCACTTATAAGAAGTATAAGGCCAGAAAGAAATAATGGTAAGTGTAAAGGGCGTGTCGAAGGATGCGCCCTTCTTCAAATCGGGGAGAAAATCAAGTATGAATAGAATGATAGAAAAGCACAAAGTCTGTTAGAAAAAACAGAAGAGGTGTCATAATGGAAAAAATGACCAAGGAACAGGCGAAGAAACTTTTGAGATTGACAAAGGGGTTTGCCAGATCGCTTGATTTAACGCAGGAAGAATATCAGGGGATAATACAAATTTATAAAAGGGCTTTGGCAAGAATGATAAATGATATGGATGATGAGTAATAAGTATGGAGATAGTGGACAGTTAATTAAAAAAGAGCGAAATGAAATATTGTAGGATATAAAAAGGTATGCTATTATAAATAAAGGAGCGTGGTAGTTATGGCTGGAATTAATGGAAAAATCAGGCGCTATATTATGTATATTTCTTTTCAGGAACGAAGAAAAAGAGCACTTATACGCTATAAGCAAGAAATAAATCGTCTCCAAAGCATGGAAGTTGATGAATTAGATTTAGAGTATATAAATATGAAATCGATATATGAACACAAAAAAAATGTTTTATCAATATTTATGCTGTCTATTGTTATATCAGTTTTATTAAACGTATGGAATTATTTCTATAGATTTATAGAAAAAATCATACAGTATACTACTTCATATCAAGGTAATGAAATTGATATTGCAAAAATGGTCTTTATCCTTTCCGTAATTACAGTTGCATTTATTACGATTATAATTGTTGTAATGCTAATTATTTATCTAAAAAGGATGCATCAAACATATAAAAATGTGATGATAATTGAGGAATTAAGGAACAGACGGAATGATTAGGCTAAGGGAAATTCAAGATGAATGTTATAGACTATGTGAAATATTTATTGCCAGAAGGATTATATTCAATTACATCGATGATATATTTGTTTTTTTTGAATGCATTAAACAAGAGATTGCTTTCGATTAATTTTGATAATAATCCATTTGAGTTATTATCATATGAGGGCTATAACCCGGTGAAGTTTTTTGTGATGGCGCTAATATTATTTATTATAGGGGTTTGCCTAATGTTCTATAGAAAAAATTGCATTAGAGACCGTGCGCTTTCTTTTGGTGAAACAGTAGCTACTTTGATAGCACTAGTGATTATACTGGTTTTTCTGGTTTTAATATTTTCTTTTATTGATAATCCAATACTTAAAGCTGTTTTGTTAGTATTGGGTATAGGTGCTGGTTTGTTATATGGAAGTGCAAAATAATTGTAAGAATTATAGGGCTAATAACTTGTTAATTTTTTGGGGTGAGTTCAAATTGAACTTGCCTTTTTAATTATTAGGAGGAAGTTTGAAAATAAAGTGGTTTTATAAGGGAATTCGTATCCATAAGTGGAATCGATATATTTTGTGGAATACGGGATTGATTTTGGTGATTGCGCCAGTATTGGCAATGATAGGGTTTAATCTATTGAGTGCTGGAATAAAAGAATATAATTGGCTGCTGCTGGTGAAAAACGTTGGATTGGGTCTTCTGATATCAGGAAGTCTTATTTTTCTTCTGCTGCCGTTGCTCCGGCGTCTTTACGATATGCAGAAGCTTTGTCAAATGATTTACAGTGCCTTGTATTTTGGTACAAAACGTCAGGAGGGAGAACAGATCGACTCGTCACAGGAGGCACTTGCATATTTCCCGGCGGTCTATTATCGCCGCCAAAAGGAAAAACGGGTGCAGGTATGTATAAAATTAGATGGTAATAAACATCATCTGGATTTTATGCGGATGGAAAATATTTTAGGGCATATGTTTGATATGCAATGCGTAGAAAAGTGTCGGCGGCTATGGTATGTAATTTATGTATTTGAAGATATCGTCCCCAAGCGGATATGGATGGGGAAAGGAGTTATTGAGTATAGCGATAATCAGATTCCGATTATGAAGGGGTTAAATTGGAATTTTGACGCTGCACCTCATGCACTGGTGACAGGTGGTGTTGGTGGTGGTAAGACATTTTTCCTTCTGTATCTTATCAGGAGCCTTCTGGTCATGGGTGCAGATATTAAGATAATTGATCCTAAACGTAGTGATTTATACGGCCTACGCAGTATTTTAGGAGATAGTGAGGTTGTATATGCGCCGGGTGGTGTAATACCAATCTTACGTGGGTGTGTAAAAGAAATGGATCGACGTTATGAACAAATGGGCGAAAAAGGGAAATTTGGTGCGCTATACAAGGAATACGGTATAACGCCTTGTTTTATCGTGTTTGATGAATTTGTAGCTTTTGCGGAAAGCCTGCAAGATAAGAAGGATAGTCGGTCGGTGCATGATTGTCTGATGCAGATTATTCTGAAAGGACGTCAGGCCGGAATGTATCTGATTATGGCTACCCAGCGTGCCGATGCGGAGTACTTGGAGGGAGCTATTAGAGATAATCTAGGCTTACGTGTATCACTTGGCGTCTTAGAACGTGAGGGCTATCGTATGACCTTCGGTGCAGTTGACATGGACTTTGAAAAGTTTGAATCAGGTCATGGATATATTTACATCAATGGTACTACCAGGTCGGTGCGGGAATTTTATTCGCCGCAATTAGGAAAGGGGTACGATCCCTATGATGATTTAAGAGTGATAATGCGAGGTCACGGCTCCGGTGCGCTGCTCCGCAGCGCAAGCCGCAGCGACAAGGAGCCGGGAACTTGCGGAAGCGAAGCTTCCGGGGAAGGAGAAAAAAATGCGAAGCGAAGCGAAGCAACCCCCCCTTACTAATAGGGGGGTAATAACGACAAGTGAAGACCAGTTAAGTGCTTGTATTGACTGGGTTCAGGTCACTTTTCAGCATGCAACGTATTTAGAGGTTTTGCATAATGTTCTGGCGTTTCCTAATGAACTTATGACATATGAAGATCATGGACGGTTTCGTTACGCTGGGCGATATGTGTTTGGGAATATCGAAGTGTTGGTTCCTCCTACAGATTATGAGAAAATGGGACATCATTTGTATTTGACCGGACGTGCTTGCCGGGAGTTGGAAATTTATTTGCAGGCACAAAAACGAAGTTGGATGGATTTCTTTCAGGAGTGTTTGAAGTATGGGGGAAGCTTTACGAGGTTGGATATTGCGATAGATGACCGCAAGACATATTTTGATATTGAGAGATTGCACAGGAAAATAAATGCGAATGAATTGATATCAAAATTTCGTAAAAGGGCGTATTTAGATAGTGGTTCGATTTCTGGGGAGCGTGCAGGTCGGACAATAAACTTTGGTTCTCGTGGATCGGATGTTTTTGTGGTATTTTACGAGAAAAATTATGAGCAGGCAGAGAAATATAATCTGGCGGTGGATGAAATAGGTAAATGGAATCGGTATGAAATCCGGCTACGTCATGACGTTGCGACTGGATGCGTAGAAAGATTAGTTGCATCTGGAGAAATTGAATATGTGGCTAAAAGTGTGCTGAATAATTATTTGCGGTTTGTGGTAAAAAATCCGCAGGATAAAAAGCGTGAGCGCTGGAAGGTTTGGAAGCCGTGGGAAAGGTTTATTGCGGATTCGGAGTGCTTAAAATTAAGCATGGCTCCGGCTCCTCGGACGCTAGAGCAGAAGCAGAAGTGGATAGAGGATTATGTTGCTCCTACGCTTAAAATGCTTCGTAAGGCAGATGACAACTTAGGAGTAAATACGTTGGAGGAAATAATTAATAATGCAACCCTAAAACCAAAACAGGAAAGTATACTGTTTGATTATCTTAAACAGTATCAGGATATGATGGCTTGATATTATCAGAATGGCTATAGTATGTTAATATAAGTTATTTGAAATATGAAACAAATCATAAATTATTTGGTTTTGTGATATTATTTAAAGATATAGCCTTGAATGTTAAGCTTTCTTTGCCCCTGCCGTTGTATGGCAGGGGATTTTTTGGTTTAGGCAAGTAGAAATATTTATGGAAATAGGATATGAGATATGGTAAAATGTAAATTATGGATATAATTGGAATTTATTTGTAAGTAAGAGAGGGGAATTATTTTGAAAAAAGCATTATTGACTGGAAATGGAGTAACAGCGCAATTAATATACTCCTATAAGGATATGCATATGATAGAGCTTTTTAAACTTTTGATATCTGGGATAAAATTAAAACATGAAATATAAATTTTTGCTTCAATGTGTGATCTAAAAAACATTATTGCAATAATGCGTAGTATATCGCACAGTGTTAGGTACCAAAAAGCGGAGTAAGGGCTGTAAAAGTTTGTTCGTATGGTGTGTAGTTAATTATTTCTATAAATAAAGATATAAAGAATCACCTAAAAGCACGGAATTAGAAAATTTAAAGATGCATTGTCCCAATGTTATGAATAAAGTTACCAAGGAAAGAGGTCATAGATAATGGGTAGGAAAATAAGTGATTACGTTCAAAGAAAATTATATGCTGAATCAATGGGAAGATGTATGAACCCAGAATGTCAGAAAGAGTTGTTTAAAGATAATGGTGACATAATTGAAAAAGCACACATAATACCTTTCTGTGATACAATGGATAATTCATTTGAGAACTTAATCGTTTTATGCCCAAATTGCCATACAGATTTTGATAAAAACTCTTTATTCAGTTCAGATGAAGTTAAAATGTGGAAACAGATTAGGGAACAGGAGCTTGATAGAATTTTTAATAAAAAGTATGCAACTTTTGACGATTTGAGTAATGAAGTAGCCCCCTTACTCTTAGAAAATAAAACTATTTATGAACTCTATTATCAAGATAATATAAAAGAACTATGGAACAATTTTGAAGGCAAAATATTAGCAAATAACAGGAAGTTAAGAAAAATCTTAGAGAATAATTTTGATTTAATTCAAAGGCATCCTGATAAAGACTATTCAAATTTAGAATTAGTTCATTCATTTCTAACGCATATTAATGAATTTGAAGCTACTCGACTTGAAGAAGAAAAGAATAGACATGTCTTATTCCCAGTAGAAATAAACTCTATGTTTGGAATATCTCCAGTTAAAGGTTTCCTCTTGCCTTCAGTGGAGTCGCTAGAGGCATTAATAACTAAACTACAAAACGAAGGAAAATTTATAAGTATATCTATTGGAAATGATGACCCTTATATTCAGTTGAATGAAGAAGGAAAATCTGTTAAAGTTTTTTTATATGATACACCTAGATTAAGACAATTTTACTTTGATTATAATTGCTTTAAAAAAGTAACAGTTCGATTAGAAAGTCTTAATTTTGCCTTGAAGTACATATATTCTAGAAAAGTAATGTTTAAAATTTTGAACTATAATAACTTAAGGGAAGTTTTAGTGAATAACGTTAAGATAATATTTATTTATGAATATTGTTTAAGCAAAGTCAAGTTAATGCAGTTATCGCCAGAAGCCAATAGTGTTATTGTAAATTTGCATAATTGGAATGGTAGCAGTTGTATTTCAAAGGAAGCATATGATTTTTCAGAAGTAATAGATGTAACTCTATTAACTATGGATGGTTTCTATGGATATATTAATGAACTCAACCGCAACCGATAATATTTCTCACTTAATTAATCAATATATGAAGTTGTTTAATTCTTTTAACAATATTTACTTGTTCGGGTCTATATTAAATATCGAAAAAGAACCAAATGATATTGATATATTGCTGATATACTCAGAGTATTCAAGTATTATAATAAATGATTTAAACATTATATGTTCTGTTTTTGCAAACCTAAGTGAATTGCCTATAGATTTAACGGTGTTAAGCGTTGAAGAAGAGAAGGATACGAAGTTTTTAAAAAGACTTAATTCAAAATATTTGAAGTTGAAATAAACTAATATCCTATAAGAGGTCAGTTTAAAAGCAGTTCCTTTTTAATTGATGAAATGGAATATTACTTCTAAGATAAGCTTGTAGCAATTTAGATCGCGGAGGTGGAATAACACTGTTGCTTGACAAAGATGGTAATCCTATCCGAGAATATACACTAAAAACTGAAGCCATCAGAAGTGGATCTTGGGGTTCTGCTTCTGTTTGGCTATTTTAAAATAGACGGAAGGAAATAGTTTTCGTCAAGATTTCGTCAAAATGAATTGTTCCGACTCCAAAGTTACGTATTTGCTTATGATTTTAGCTTTGCGGTGCTGACTCTTAATCAGGGTGTCTAGGGTTCGAGCCCCTAATGATATTGATTTATACTTAAAACTGACCATTGATTTACGAGGAAAACTAACCACCTGCATGGCGGGTCTGTGAGTAAGTAAATCATCTTATTTTTTATGTACATTGAAAATTTCACACTTAAAATT
>Ga0153999_1000274_pt1 | contig 24519 bp, 21 predicted proteins | sample TSNC083MetaG_FD_104675 | JGI IMG/M metagenome (GOLD analysis project Ga0153999, IMG submission 104675) | Attine ant fungus gardens microbial communities from North Carolina, USA - TSNC083 MetaG | ecosystem: Host-associated > Fungi > Mycelium > Unclassified | place: USA: North Carolina, Lumber... | reverse complement strand
TTCTATAAGATTGTTTTACCGACCGCTAAATCAGTAAATCTTATTTTACACTGAGGTATTTTTTCTATCAACCTTCTTTCTTGGAATTCCCTATATTTGAATTATACAGGAAGCTCCTGGTCTATTTATCCTCACCGGCAGCCATAACACTGCAAAATGCGATATTGTCATAAATTCTCTCCTCTGTGTCACCACGGGAACAATCAAGCACGGGTTTTCCAAATCCCTGGTAGATTGGGCCATAACTGCGCCCCGGGGCAAACTGCTGGATCAGCTTTGTGGCAATATTACAGGCAGCCGCATCCGGGAAAACCAAAACATTTGCCTGGCCGGCAACGACACTTTCACGAGTCACCTTTTTGGCGGCAACACGCGGAACGATGGCGGCATCTGCCTGAAACTCACCGTCAATCTTAAGATCCGGGCGCATTGTCTGTGCCTTCTCTAATGCCTCACGCAGCCGAAATACCGAAGGGCTGTCTCCGCTTCCGCAGGTAGAATAAGACAGAAGTCCGCAGCACGATTCCCGATTGGTCAGAGCGGTATAAGTATCACAGCTGGATATGGCAATACCGGCAAGCTGATTGCTGGTGGGCTCGGTATTGATTGCCCCATCGGACATACCGAAGATATTGCCTTGGGTACCTTTATATCCATCAATTTCCATAATCAGCATTCCCGACGGAGAAATGACCCCTTCTGCCAGACCGAGAACACCGGAAGCTGCCAGCACAAACTCGGTTGTTGTCGTGTCCAGTCCGCCAAAGGTACAATCCGTCTCACCGACAGCCTCCATTACAAGAGCCATGAACAGTGGCACAGAGATATTGTTCGCAATGTATTTCTTACCAAGAATTTTCTTTGGTAAAGCGGCGTACATTGCCACCAATTTTTCCTGATATGCCGTATCTGTCGTGCTGATTACCGTCACACCGGAAAGATCAATGCCATTCTTAACGGCTGTCTTTTTACATTCGCCGACATCACCGACAAAAAGAATGTCTGCAGTGCCGTCAGCGGCAGCTTTAACCGCTGAACGCATCATGCTTGGATTGGTACACTCCGGGATCACGATACGTTTTTTATTCTGCCTTGCTTTTTCATAAATCGTATCAATAAAGCTCATGATTCATTCTCCTTCCGGTTATCAATATTAGCCTGATATCTCTTTTACTTTGGCAACGAAATCAGCGATTGTAAACAGTTTCGCCGCATCCCTTAGTTCAATCGTCGCATCAAGTTCATCTTCAATCCCGGAGATAAAGGCCACCATCAGTAAAGACGCATTGGACAAATCCTCACGGATGTTTGTCTCAAGCGTAATCATTGCTGCATCTACCTCATATACATCTGCCGCACAGGCGATAACTTTCTTTTCAATATCCATCTCTTTCTTCTCCTTCATCATTATTAGCTTTCTTTATCAAGTTCCCAACAAACAATCTTGAATCCGTCTAATTGAGTAATTATGGGTCTGACCAGTAATGGAAGCTGTGGTGTCAGCTCCTCAATTTCTTCCGGCTTAATACCCAGAATAGTACAGTTAAGCGGATCACTGTTTTCAATCTCAACTACGCCAACGACCCGATTACCAACCAGTTTATTAAAGTCAGTATCGGCAAATGCAGCACCTACCGGCAACAAATGGGTAACCATCCCTTTCCCGGCAAATTCAATCCATTCAGTATCCAGATTCCCACATTTATTACAGGCAAGATAGGGGGGATATTCTACATGGCCGCATTTTGTACATTTGCGTGCAAGAACTTTCCCTTCCTCCAGCGCATCATAAAATGGTTTGACAATTCTTTCTACTTTTTCCATTCTTTAAGTCTCCTTACCCGTTATTTTTCAAAATAGTACATGTCAGGTTCTGACCGCCACCGAAACCACGCAGCATCGCATAGGTCACCGCATGCTTCACCTGAGTGGCACCCATCTTGCCTCGCATCTGTCTGACAGCTTCCACATGATCAGCCACGCCGGATGTACCATGTGCATGACCATACTGACAGCGGCCGCCATTGGTATTAATCGGCGAATCCCCTTCAAAGTTGGTACGGCCTTCTTTAAAATATTTCCAACCTTCACCCTCCGGTAAATATCCGCAAGCTTCGGCACCAAGCAGCTGGGATGTCATCCAGAAGTCATTGACCAAGAACAGGTCCATATCCGCACCGGTTAAGCCGGTTAAATCCCGCACCTGCTTGTATGCAGTCTCGGTAGCCCATTTTTCCAGATATGGCGTTCCCCATTCCAAACAGGAATGTCCAATTCCAAGTACTTCTATCGGTTTGTCGGTATATTTATTAGCCATCTCGGTCGGGCATACAATCAAGGCGGCGGCACCATCACAACGTTGCTCAAAATGGCTGGCGCGGAGATATTTGCCCAGCTTTGGATTATATTTAGAATGTATCAGTTGTTCAGCAGATTCCAGCCTGAATTTGTGTGCCATTTCCTCATATGTATTCTTACTCAGACTAAGTGGATTAAGTGCTGCACTATGACGGGCATCTATAGCCATTTTTGTAAGAACATCATCAATTTCACTCTCAATACCATTTTCCATTACATAATAATCTAGCCAGCCTTCTGCTCCCATGGTAGTAGCACTGTTTGAAAAAAGCGTATAATCTCTAGGCTGAACAGAACAAAGGGTCTCATAGAACATCTGATCCGTACCATAACGCCGCATAAAAATCGGTTTATCGGGAATAGCGGCGGAATATGACATATCACATGCACCGGTCAGAACAATATCATAAGAACCGGATGCCACATAATTAACTGCCTGTTCCAAAGCTACATACCCGGTACAACATGCTTCACTGTGATGAGCAGAACCTTTGCCTTTCATACCAAACCAGTTTGCCACATGCATATTCGGCGTACCAAAATTACTCTGCCACCCCGGACCCGCCTGGGCATGAATAAAGAAATCTACATCTTCCGCTGTAATTCCTGCATCTTTCATGGCCTCAATGGCAGCGGCACCGAACATTTCTCCTTCGCTTAAGCCCTCTGTTTCCGTATTATCTTTCGTCAGCATGAATGGTGTAGCACCGACGCCGATGATGGAAACACTTTTGCTATAAGGCTTTAGCGGATGAATATCTACCTGATAATTAGTCATATCAAATCCTCCTTTTTCCTTATAATAATTATAAATTTATCAGGCATATTTTTTTTATACAATTTTATAGAAAATCATTTTTAATTTACTACATCTGTATAGGAAAACACTATTCTTTCAAATTTGAATATGCTATACTTGTAATAAATCGTATACAAATTTATTCATAAAAGTGATTTTTTTGACTGGAACGACATAAGGAAGGAGTTTCGTTATGTACATAGGATTAAAAAATATTCAACACTTGTTTTCTGATTTTCCGAATCTGCTGACAAATTCAGATGGCATTCATTGCCTGACCGGCTGGATTAAATCAACCAACTCTCCCGAGCCTTTTACTAATCATCTTTTATATACTTACGAATACAGTGAAGATTTCGTTTCATTTTTATTTACAGAAAATATGCATGTGCTGTGCATTGTGGCGGAGGGTACGGATTTAAGAACAGCTGCCGAGAAATTCCCTGCATTTTTAAGCCTTTTGCTCATAGAAAGTGCCCACCCAGATACCATATATGCCCGGCTGCAGAAATATTTTAATATGAAATGTGGTCTCGGTTTGTTTAGTCAGACCTTACTGGAATTTCTGGCCGCTGAGGAAGGACTGCCGTCCGCCGTCGAGTATGCATTTCAGGTTTTCGGAAATCCGGTTTTTGTATTTGATGCCAACTATAATCTGATTGCAGCAACCTGGGAGGCCATTAAAAACCTGAAGATTCAGGATCAGGTGGTGATTAATAAACGATTTTCAGATCAGGATTTCAAAATGGCAAATCGACAAAATAATATCCACAATAAAGTTCGGAAAAGCGAAATTCCCATCAAAGCCTATAACGATGAGCTTGGCTATGAGCAGATATATTGTGCAATTAATACAAAAAAAGATTTGGGACATGTCGTTGTATCTGCTGTCAACAAACCTTTTGAACCAATTGATACTGAATTTTTACTGATTTTTAAAAAATATGTGGATCAACAGATGAAAAAGGACTCGTTCGTTCGAAGTTCAAGAGGATTTAAGTATGAATATTTCCTGAAAGACCTGCTGGACAAAAAAATTGCCACCAATCGGTCAAATCTATCATACATGCAATATGTATATAGCGAATTTTCCGGTAATATGTATTGTATGGTAGTGGAAACTGCCCGAAGTGCTTCTACCATAAATACCACTCGCATACGGAACATGGTAGAGAGCAGATTTCCATATTCCAAGACCATTATTTATAATGAACAGATTATTGCCATTCTGAGCATCAGAGCCAATCAACTGATTTCACCGGAATACCTGACTCAGGCCAGAAAACTTTGTGATGAAAACGGATTATATGCCGGATTAAGTAACTGCTTTCAGGATATTATGAAATTTGAAGAATTTTATAGTCAGGCGATGCGGGCCATTGACCTTGGTGTCTGTGAAATTGATGCACCGAATCTGTTCTGCTATAAAGATTATTATCTGGAACATGTAAAAAATATCTTTATACAGAAAGAATCACCGGAAGCCTTCTGCCATCCAAAAATGAAATTCCTGCTGGACTACGACAAAAAACATCATTCAGAACTTGCCTATACACTGTACATGTATCTGGTTCATGAACGCAATCTGGCTGCTGCCTCCGAGGCCATGGACATGCACCGGTCTTCCCTGGTTTACCGTTTTAAAAAAATTTATTCCCTTGTAGGCGAAAACTTTGATAGTTACGAAGACCGAATGTATTTGATACTTTCCTATGAGATGAGTAAAAAAAGTTAGCTTCAATGGCTGATGATAGCAGCCCACGCTTCCATAAGCTGATTCATCCTAAATGCCGCATTCGCCGGACTTGTAGACGGCAGCTTGACGGCTTCCATTCCCGTTTGCCGATAGCAATACTTATCATACAAACTATAAGCCTTTGCCCCATTGGCAAATATTCCCCTAATTGGGGCATTTTCTAAAATTATGTTTAAGTCGTTAACAACCACATTTTTAATACTGCTGTCGCTGGATCCTTTGATTTCACAGCTTTTTATCACATCCCATACCGCAATATGATGATCCAGCAAAAGCTTTTTCTTATCTTCTATTGTTTCCGGAACATCAGATTCAGTAAGTCCGGCGATCACTTTCCAAAAACGATTCTGTGGGTGATTATAAAAAAATCTTCCTTCTCTGGACTTTACCGAGGGAAATGTTCCTAATATAAGAACCTTTGAATACTGGTCATACACCGGTTCTATTTCGTGATTTATACGCTCCATTATTGCTGACCATCTGCTTTCCTTGGATTATCCTTTTTTTGCAAAATGCAGCCAAAGTCATAACCGTATTCATAGGCCGATGCTATATCAGCTTCTCCCGGCTTAAACTTCACTTTTAATCCAGCAACCACTTTAAGCTTTATTTGTTTCAGACGTTCAAGCATATTCGGTACTGCCTCACCGCTCCAACCATAGCTTCCAAAGGCACCGGCAAGCTTACCGCCATGGATTGAGCTGAACATAGAGGTTGTCAAGTTCCAGATGGGTTCCAGGGCATCGCCTAAAATTGTCGGCGTTCCAAGCAGAATGCCGTCTGCATTGCCTATTTCCCCAAGAACCTTATCTTTATCCGCTATAACCATGTCAAATAAACGAACCTCTATCGGACCGCTATCAGAAATACCTTTGGCTATCTCTACTGCCATTTCCTTTGTGTAACCATAGGCACTGACATAGGGTATGACCACTGTCAATCCGGCATTGGGATTGATAACGGTACTCCAATTTCGATAGCTTTCCATCAAATCAGGAATATTTATGTCAACTACCGGTCCATGACCTGTACAAATCATATTAATTTCTAAATCTTTAATACGATTCAACGCCTTTAGCACAAATCTCTTAAAGGGACCAAGAATATTATCAAAATAATATTTCACTGCCCTCTCGTAACCTTCATGATCTGTCACTTTGCTAAGCAGCACCTCATCAAAGCAATAATGGGCACCAAAAGAATCACATGTGAATAACACCTTATCATCTTCATCATAGGTGTACATTGTATCCGGCCAATGCAAATTAGGCACTTGCATAAAGCGTAATGTTTTACCACCCAAAGACAACGTATCATTCTCCTTAACAATCCTGCTTTTAAAAGGACCATTCACTATGTTTTTCAAGAAATTAATGGCAGTAGTTGTCCCGACAATTTCTATATTGGGATTGAGTTGTAATAACTTTTCGATACTCCCGGCATGGTCCGGCTCGGTATGATTCATAATGATATAATCAATATCTTGAATATCGGTTAACTGCCGAAGCTTATGCAGATAAGTATCATAAAATTTAAGTTTGGCTGTTTCAAATATCGCTGTTTTTTCAGTTCCTTTAAGAAGATATGAATTATATGTCGTTCCAAATTCAGTCTCCATAATAATATCAAATGTCCTTAAATCCGGATCTAATATACCTGTCCAAAACAGGTTTTCTTTCAGTTTTAAAGTATCCATTATTTCCTCCTGTTTTATGCAAAATTGTGGTTTTATAAAGTATATAGTAGCATATCACAAGAGATTTTCAAGGTGTTATACATCATTCCATGTTTTTTTTTAGATTCATAGCAAAAATGATTAAATTTAGGGTATTGACTAACAAGTGTTAAGCATTTAATATAAAGATACAGGCAAGTTACGAGGTAACATGGTTCCCTTTTAGCAAGCCTGACAATAAACAACGACAAAGTAATCGTGCTGAATCCATGCGGGTACGTCCCTAATGAAAAGGCGAGAGAATATTGATTTGATTAAAGGGGATTCCCTTTATGATTTGATTGATAGATATCTCCTTGTGCCTTTCACGGTTCAAGGAGTTTTTATTGTTATTCAAATATTTTTAAGAAGAGGAGATTTAAGATGGAAACACGTATTGCCGTTATTGGTATTATTGTCGAAAGTCCGGATGCCGTAGAGAAAATCAATTTATTACTTCATGAGTACAGCCAGTATATTATTGGGAGAATGGGAATTCCCCATCGTCCCCGTGACCTGTCTATCATCAGTCTCGTCATGGATGCTCCCCAAGATGCAATCAGTGCCTTATCGGGAAAACTGGGCATGCTGCCAAATGTGAGTACAAAGACAGTATATTCCAAACTGCCTGCCCTTCATTGATAACAGAGGGCGCCATAATGAGTTCATATCTGAAAGTTGAGATAATCCGATGAAACAATTAATTGATAAGCTTAATATTACTCAAACTCTGGAAAAAGACGAATTTATTTATCTCCTTGATCATTTTACCGAAAGAGAAAGTGAGTATCTATTTGAAAAAGCCAGAGAAAAGGCGCACTTATATTATGACCGTGACATTTATATCCGTGGGCTTATAGAATTTAGTAATTATTGCAAAAATGATTGTTATTACTGCGGGATACGAAGAAGCAATTCTTTGGCACAGCGTTACCGATTATCAAAAGAAGAAATCCTTGCCTGCTGCGATGAAGGTTATCATCTGGGGTTTCGTACCTTTGTCTTGCAGGGAGGGGAGGATCGTTTTTATACTCAGGAACTTTTTTGTGACATCATCAAAAACATTCGCAGAAATCACCCTGATTGTGCCATTACTCTTTCCATTGGGGAGCGTTCCTATGAAGAATATCAAGCTTACTTTGACGCCGGTGCCAACCGTTTTCTTCTGCGTCACGAAACAGCAGGGGAAAAGCATTACCAGAAGCTGCATCCGCCAAAACTAAGTCAGCAGAATCGTATCAGGTGTCTTCAGGACTTAAAGCGAATTGGTTTTCAAGTAGGCACCGGTTTTATGGTTGAATCACCCTATCAAACCACCGCTGATTTGGCCGAGGATCTTTTATTTATCCAAGAACTGAATCCGCAAATGGTTGGCATCGGTCCCTTTATTACCCATAAAGATACCCCCTTTGCTCAGTTCCCATCGGGAAGCCTTAAAAAAACCTTATTTTTAATTGGCCTTATCCGCCTTATGCTGCCGGCGGCTCTTATTCCGGCAACGACGGCATTGGGCACCGTTGACCCCCTTGGGCGGGAAGCAGGGATTTTAGCCGGTGCCAATGTTGTCATGCCAAATCTCTCACCTGTAAGCCAACGTAAGAAATACGCCTTATATGACAACAAAATATGTACCGGAGACGAAGCCGCACAATGTATTCAATGCCTTAAAAGACGAATGAATAAAATAGGCTATGAAATCACCGTGGCCCGCGGTGATTCCAAAAATATAAATCGAAACAAAGAGAGGAGATAATAGTAATGTATCATGTAAAATCCAAAGCTGCCGAAGAATTTATCAGCCATGAGGAAATATTGGAAACCTTAGAATATGCCAAAGCCAATAAAAACAACGAAATGCTCATCAATCAAATATTAAATAAGGCCAGACTCGCTAAGGGACTGACCCACCGAGAAGCCGCAGTGCTGCTTGAATGTGAGGATGCTGAGATTATCCAAAGAATCTATACCATGGCCCAGGAAATCAAAGAAAAATTTTACGGCAACCGCATCGTTATGTTTGCACCACTCTATCTATCCAATTACTGCATCAACGGCTGTACCTATTGTCCTTATCATCTAAAGAATAAGCATATCAGCCGAAAAAAACTGACTCAGGATGAAATCAAAAAAGAAGTTATCGCCTTGCAGGATATGGGGCATAAGCGACTGGCTTTAGAGGCCGGTGAGGATCCGAAAATGAATCCGCTTGATTATATCCTGGAAAGTATTGATACCATTTATAAAATCAAACATAAAAACGGTGCCATCCGCCGTGTCAATGTCAATATTGCAGCAACTACAGTTGAAGATTATCGGAAGTTAAAAGATGCCGGTATCGGTACATATATTCTCTTCCAGGAAACCTATCACAAGAAAAGTTACGAACAGCTTCATCCCACAGGCCCCAAACATGACTATGCCTACCATACCGAGGCGATGGACCGGGCGATGGAAGCCGGTATTGATGATGTCGGTCTTGGCGTCCTTTTCGGACTCAATATGTACCGCTATGATTTTGTCGGCTTACTCATGCATGCCGAACATCTTGAGGCCGCTCTTGGCGTAGGCCCTCATACCATCAGTGTCCCCCGCATTCGTCCTGCTGATGACATCAATCCCGATGATTTTTCAGATGGCGTGCCTGATGATGTTTTCAAAAAAATTATCGCCCTCATTCGTATCGCCGTTCCCTACACCGGCATGATTATATCCACGCGAGAATCCCAGACGATGCGTAAAGAAGCTCTGCGGTTGGGAATTTCTCAAATCAGCGGCGGTTCTAGTACCAGCGTCGGCGGCTATGTCGAGCATGAATCTGATGAGGACAATTCTTCTCAGTTTGAAGTTAATGATACACGTACATTGGATGAAATCGTTGAATGGCTGGTGGATGCCGGGTATATTCCCAGCTTCTGTACTGCATGTTATCGAGAAGGACGCACCGGTGACCGCTTTATGCAATTGTTGAAATCAGGACAAATCGCCAACTGCTGTCAACCCAATGCTTTGATGACATTACAAGAATATTTAGAGGACTACGCATCTTCAGGCACTAAATCGGCAGGAGAAAAACTTATCAAAGAAGAACTTAATCAGATACCTAATGACAAAGTCTGTGCCATTGCGGTTAAAAATCTTAACAATATCAAAAATGGACAACGAGACTTCAGGTTTTAAAGTAGGAGGTCATTTATCGTGAGCTTATCAGATACTCCCAGAGCCAATCGAATCCACATTGGTATTTTCGGAAAAAGAAACAGCGGCAAATCTTCACTTATTAACGCATTAACCGGGCAAGACACCGCCCTGGTCTCTGAGATTGCCGGAACCACCGCTGATCCGGTATATAAAGCAATGGAAATCTACGGAATCGGTCCCTGCGTTTTTATAGATACCGCCGGCTTTGATGATGAAGGTTCTCTTGGTGAAATGCGGGTCAAAAAAACAATTGAAGCGATTGATAAAACAGATATCGCCCTGTTAGTTTTCGGAAAAGATAAACCAGATCGAGAATTAGAGTGGATTGCCATGCTAAAAGAGGCGAAAGTACCTATTGTAGCTATCATTAATAAAGCAGATATCATTCCCGATACAAATATATTATTTGGCGAAATCGAAAAAATCTGCGGCAAGAAGCCTTTAATTGTCAGCGCCAAAGAAAAAACAGGGATAGATGCCATCAGAGAAGCTATTATCAGACTGCTGCCCTCAGACTACGAGGCAAGCAGCATTACTGAGGGTATTGTCAATGAGGGCGACACTGTTTTGCTTGTAATGCCCCAGGATATTCAGGCCCCTAAAGGTCGGCTTATCCTCCCACAGGTCCAGACAACAAGGGATTTGTTAGATAAAAAATGTATTGTTATCAGTGCGACTACCGACAAACTGGATCAAGCGCTTGCGGCGCTCACCTCCCCACCCGATGTGATTATCACTGATTCCCAAGTATTTAAAACGGTCTATGAAAAAAAACCGGCTTCCAGCAAGCTGACCTCTTTTTCGGTTTTATATGCAAATTATAAGGGGGATTTGGATTATTATATCAAGAGCGCCGAAGTCTTAGGGACTTTATCCAATCATTCCAAAGTACTCATTGCCGAAGCCTGTACCCATGTGCCTCTCACTGAAGATATCGGAAAAGAAAAGATACCGCGGATGCTTCGGGAAACGGCCGGAGCGAATATTACAATTAACCATGTTTCCGGCCCTGATTTCCCAAAAGATTTGAGTCAATATGATTTAATTATTCAGTGCGGCGCATGCATGTTCAACCGAAAGCATGTATTATCCCGAATTGAAAAGGCAAAAAAACAGGATGTGCCGATGACAAATTATGGTATAGTCATGGCTTATATGAATCATATTCTTGATAAAATAAGTTATTGATATCCCGATCAGAGAAATTCTGACCGCCTTTTGGCAGAATTTCTCTGATCAAAATTACATATTCTTTTTTACATCATATAATCCCTGCAGCACGACCCAGTTTTGATTAAATTTATTATTGACGGTCCAATAGCTGACCCCGCCCAGGTTATACGCTTCCACCAAGCTTAATTTTTCATAGATGCTCCTGGCATCTTCAAACCAGACAATATGCTGCCTCTTCTCCTCATCATAGTATGTAAAAAATGGCGAAGCCGCTGTCTCATCAAATTGAATCTGTGCCCCTACTTCCATTGCAATTTCGATTGCCTGTGGACTAGATATAATTCTTGCTGCACTTCCCGGTTCATAAGGGAGCGTCCAATCATATCCGTAATTGGGTATTCCCATCAGAATCTTTTCCGAAGGAATCTCGCTAACAGCATATTCAATTACTTTTCTTACCCGGTCGAGCGGTGCTACCGCCATAGGCGGTCCGTATAAAAATCCCCATTCATAGGTCATAATAATAACTTCATCGGCATATCTGCCATGGGCACTATAATCATGGGCTTCATATAAAAGACCCTGCTGTTCGCCGCTTAGCTTAGGAGCAATCGCCGTTGAAAGCGTATAACCTAAAGGATTCAAACGGTTTCTGGCCTGCTCCAGAAAGCGGTTATATTTTTCCCTATCTTCCGGATACAAATATTCAAAGTCTACATCCAGCCCTGTATAGTCTTTATTTTCCATGATTTGAATACAATTCTCCAACAAAATCCCCTGAAGCTCTTCACTGTCTAAAATTGTTCGTGCCAAATCACTGCTAAACTGACCCTCTTCGCCTATGTTCGTTATCACCATTCTTGACTCTGTCTGTTGATCTAGTGCTGCCTGTATCACACGTTCATCGTCAATCTGGATAAGACCTCCATCCGGCAATATCTGATAACTGAAAATACCCAAATAGGTCAACGATGGCAAAGAAGTGTTTAAAACTTCAGTGTCAACATCCGGATAACAATATCCGTTGACCAAAATACTTCCCATTTTGTATTCATCCGGAACGCCCTCTTCATTAACGATCACAAGAGATGACCCGATAACCAGACGGTTAACATCCGGCACCTGATTATCTTCAATAATTTTCCCCATGGGAACATCATACTCTCTGGATAACCGGTAGATGGTATCACCTTTATCAATAACATATATAACCATATACTCACTAACCTTTGCATCATATATTCTAATGAAGTATATGCCAATCAGCTTAAAAAGTTACCCCTAATTTAACGCATTACAACTTTTTCATTGTCCATGCTCACTCAATGTATATTGTAAAAACAGCCGGTTTAATTCTGATATGATTTCATCAGCATCCGCAACATTATTTGTAAACACGCCAATAAGATAAGGGGTTGGGGTATACACAATACCATAATCATGAACATATCCGTCATAACTGCCGTACTTGTGGGCAACTGAATAATAATCAAAATCCAACTCCAGATATTCACCTGCTGCTGCCAGTTTCATATTTTCCAGTAATTCCGGATATTTTTCGCTGTTATCATAAAGATATCGCATCACATCATAGGCAAAAGCAGACGTTGTTAAGTTGGCGAAATAAAACTCTTCCGGCAATTCTTCATCCGAATACTCCGCAATCATATATCTGTATTTCGTCTGTCCCAATCCAGATATCAAAATATTTGTGGCCGTATTATCACTATAAACAATACTTTGCTCTAATAAATAAGATAAGGGAATTTGACTTCCCGGAGCATAATCATAAGCTGTACTGCCGGCACCGGCTGCGGTTGAACTCGAATCATAAGTAAGCGTTGAATCTTCAGTCATTTCACCACTGGCTATCATATCATAATAGAGAAGATTTAAAGGTACTTTTATAGTACTTGCCGCTGTAAATGTGGTTTCTCCATTATATATATATTCCTCTTCCGTATTTGTATTATAATAAAAAACGGCAAACTCATCTTCATTAAGTCCCTTTTCAATCATAAAATCCTTTAATACCTCTTCTGCTGTCATGCCTTCAAAATTATACTCAATTGCAATTGCAACTTCAGCGAATTCAAATGTTTGGCTCGCTTCATATGAATTTCCCAAAGCATCTGTAACAGTTATCGTAATCGTCTGTGTTCCTTCCTCTAATTCATCAATTGCCGGCTCAAGAACATACGTATAATCATCATTCTTCTCAACCACAAACAAATCACTCTCTTCCAAAGTATCCGTCAGATAAATAGTTTCGGCATCGGAAAATATCACATTAACCTGCTCGGTCAGGAAGTTTTCTGCAACCGCAATACCAGTCTCATACATTTCCCCGGAAACCGCACTTGTAGACTGTGAGCCCTTCACTACATGAATGAGCGTAAAAAATGCGATACTCGTCACCAGAGAAAAAATGCAGACATACATGAATGTTTTCCATTTTCGTACGTTCTTCCTTCTCATGTCAATCTCCTCTACTTGAAATATTCCCCATTACGGTCATATCTAAACATTTTCAAGTATAATGAGATTTTGTGAAGATTTTATGATGAAGATGTGATTAAATTTCGAATATTCTGTGTCTTTACACTAGAATTAACTTGTCCCAAATGATATAATTATTCTGAATTAAGTAAACCCAAGATATAAGATGGAAAATCAGGAGAGAGCTAGATGAAACAAATAAAAACCACGTTTTTATATACAAAGGAAGAATATGTTAGAGCAGTACAGAAATATATCTTTATGGCTAAAATACTGACACCTTTTAGTTTTGTGTTTATGGCAATATTCTTAGGTTTTGGTATCGCATACTATATATTTGCTGCATCCGGTACCCTATCAGCCTTACTGCTTACAGTCGCGGTTTTATACACCGTGATGATTTTTACCGTATATTTTCTTCAGCCCCAATTTGCATTTAAGCAAACGGAAAAATATCACGAAACATACCAATTAACCTTCACCCTTGATGCCATAGAGTTTCATACGCCTTCCATATCTTCTCATCTTGAATGGCAGATGTATCATAAACTATGGGAGAATGATGACTTTTTTTATTTAATCCAAAATAAAAACATTTATACGGTGCTTCCTAAACGTGCCTTTACTTCCCCGCAAGATATCGACACCTTTCGAGATTTGGCCAGAGAAGCGCAGCCATCAATGCAATATAAGAAGTTTGCTAAATAGTCCCGGCTATTCCCGCTTTTCTCCCCCGGCAATCATTTTAAATCCTTCTCCATAGACTTCATTAGATTCTAAAATGATGATAAAGGCCGCTTCATCAGTGGCTTCTACGGCCTTTTCCAAGACATACATCTGTTTATTGTTGCAGGCGCACATGACGACAGATTTTTCTTCATTGTTTTTATGACCGCCATACCCTTTAAGTATTGTGGAACCCCTGCCGATGGTTTTTTCAATAATTTCAACAACTTCCCGGCCACGGGTTGTAACGATAAGGGTCATTTTCCCCGAGTTGATTCCATACATTACTTTATCAATCACAACGGCAAATAGATAGCTAATCATCATTCCATAAATAATCCCATCTACATCCTCAAATATCAGCCCGCCTGCAAGAACGATTCCGACATCTAATATAAAGGAGATTTTTCCTAATGACAAATGTGGTTTCTTCGCCTTGACAGCCATAATAATAAAATCCGTACCTCCCGTAGAAGAATTTTGCATAAAGATTAAAGCATAACCTAAACCACCTAGAACTCCGGCACAAATTGCTGACAGCAATCTATCGCCTTGATACATCGGCAGGTACGGAGCGACAACATCAATCATAATCGAAGAAATGACAATGCACCGTAATGATCTTAGAAAAAAGCCTCTGCCCAACACCCGATAGCACAAGATAGCGACAGGAATATTGAGTACAATCGTTGTCAGTCCTATGGGGAAATCAAATAAACGGTATAATATAATTGCAATTCCCGAAAATCCGGTCATGGGAAATTCTGATAAGACTGCAAAATTATAAATACCCACAGCAATCAAAAAGCTGCCTATCGTTTCATAAAACATGACCGATAATTGTGATTTTAATTTCATACGATTCCTCCTATTTATCTATACTATTTCCCAATAAGAGGAATTATAAATATCAATATACAATAATTTTATATTCCTTATGATATATTGCCCCCGAAGCCAACGTGTTAATTCCCGGTTTTTTGGATATTTCCGCTTCAAACCCCTTATTATCGCATCGTCCATCCCAGGGTTCTAAACAAACAAATGGTGCCCCCGGCACAGACCATATCCCAAAATCGGGAAAACCGTTACATTCTATAGCTACATAAGGACTTCCGTCAGGATAACCTATGGCGGCCCATTGAATTTGTCCCTTATCAAAAATCAAGGCATCTTTATCAAACATATGCGCTGTAATAGCATACTTACTTTGATTCAATTCCAGATGATAGACAGTGTCGTCAATGGCCGTCCCGGTCTCTTTGTCGACAAGAATATATGCCAATGCCTCTTTTTTATCAAAGATTAATTGATAATCGGTTTGTTTCGTATTTTCAAGAATGGGTACTTTAAAAGCCGGATGCCCGCCAATGGTAAAATACATCGCTTCTTTTCCTGCATTTGTTACTTTCCATTGCACAATGACTTGATTTTCATCAAGACGGTGGGTAATCTCCAATACAAAATCAAAGGGATACACTTTCCTTGTATCCGCATTCGCCTTCAACTGATGGGTAACCCTATCAGTTGTATCATTGGTACATACAAATTCCATATCTCTGGCAAAGCCATGCTGCTTCGTTTCATATGTTGTTCCATTGTATAAGTAATGATTCAGATAGTGTTTTCCCACATTTGGAAAGAGTACCGGTGCATGACGTTTCCAATACTTTGAATCCGCTTCCCAAATAATCTCTCTTTGATTTTTCTTATCATAAATACTTGTCAGTTCTGCGCCTGCATCGGCAACAGTCACAGTTAAATATTGATTTTCTAAATAGTGAATATTTGGCATGTTCTCCTCCTTGATTTATATCATAGTAAATGAATGTATCGATTAACTTCTATTATATCCCATTCATTTTTTTCTTCAACCCATTTTAATATTAATTACCGACATGATTTTCACTTTCATCAAAAAAGTACATTGCTTCTGCGTTTTCCACCTTCACAGCACCCGTCAGGATATTGCAGGTAGAAAGAATAAATCCCTCCGGGCCGGCTTTCTCTGCCAGCAGCTTTACTTCCTTTTTCACCTCAGCCGGATTACCAAACGGCAGAAGGTCATTCAAATCGACATTGCCAATCAGGCACAGTTTATCGCCGAATTCTTTCTTCACCTTCTCTATATCCATACCGGCAGATGGCTGCAAGGACTGGATAGCATCAAAACCACAGGCAATAATCTCTGGAATGACTTGGTGCAGATATCCATCGCTGTGGAAGATTACCGGAACATCCCGATACTTTTTAATCTCCCCTATCGCTTTTTGATAAAATGGATAAGCAACCTCTTTCATTTTATCAGGCGGCAGCAATAACCCTGTGTTAAAGGCAATGTCATCGGTAATCAAAATAGCCTCAGCCCCTTTATCAAGGAACAACTTCGCCCGTCCGATTTCAAAGTCGATAATTTTATCGGCCATCTGGGCAACTAACTCCGGATCGGTCATGCAGTAACAGAGGTAATCCTCCATCCCCAGTGCCCAGTCCAATGCGCTGACCGGACCGTTAATCTGGGAAATCAAGAAGAAATCGGTATTATTTTTATAAAACTCTAGCATATGTGCCGTTGCCACAGATATTTCTGCTGTCTTGTATTCCGTCACATCCGCAATATCTTTAAGCGCCGGATGAAGCATCTGAAAACTGTGCGGTGTTTCCTTAAAAATATCTCCATACGGACTTTTATAAATGGGATATCCGTCATTTGCATACCCAATCAGCTTTTTGGGGAATTCATGCACATTGACAAAATCAAATCCTAATTTTTCCCGGACATAGACCTCTTTCTGTAATGCTGACAGCGTTTGTTTTTCGCCAGTCAGATAATGTTCAATAAATTCACCTTCAATTGCCAATTCTCCCCGCGGAATCCGATCCACCGGCTCATGTTTTAGTGCTGCAAGCACCCTTTCCTTTTTGTTCATAACATCCTCCTGTCTTACATTGTCAAAGCGAATACTCCTTGCAGCTTGGACGCAGTTTTACAATCGCCATACTCGTTATCCCGGTATCATCTCAAATGTCTTAATTTCATTGACGCCTACTTCTATATCCCAACGATTACTCTTTGCTGCTATCCTTCTATCCAACCGCTCTTCATTCAGATTACATTCAATTACCTCTTTTACCGTCATCCCCGGGACAGTAAGGTGAATTGCCGTCTGAACTGCTTTGACGGTAGGGTTGTACACCCGCAGAATTACACTATCACGTTCTTCACACTTTTTAAATGCCGAAACCTGCAAATTGTGTTCGCCAATTTGCAAAAACCCTTGTTCTAGCGGAAGGTTGCCGCCGTTCCCACCGAGTACCTGATAAGTCATCAGCGGTGCATTTAACAGCCTTGCTTCCCGGTAAGTTCCGGCCGTTTCCCAATTCCCCCGGTGCGGATAAATGGCATATTCAAATTCCATCTTCCGCAACAGTTGGCTTCCCTTCTTATCCGGAAATATACCAACTGCCTCCCACCAAGTCACAATCATATTTCCCATGGCTCGAAACAGTGTCAGGTACAAGGTCTGATCCGCCTTCATTTCATACTCCGTAAAACAGTTGTTCACAATCCCCAGCCCCCGCTTCTCATCACTGACATCGACAAACATCTGCATCGGAAGCGTCTGCATTTCCGGATAGAACATTCCTGCTTCATCCTTAGCCGGTTGTACAGGTCGCCTGTCCACGCCAAAATGCCCGGCCGTATCGACTGCCTGAGCATTAATCCCCGTTGGCAAGGCCACCCTCAGCCGGTGGTTTTCTACGTTATTTTCCACAACTGTGTGCACTTTCAGACTCTTTGCGCCCTTCTCCAGGGTGAGATAAGAAACGATTTCAAAGTTTTTGCCCTCTGCACTCCGCTTGCCCTCGCCACGGACACCACATTTTGACTCATATCCGGCTGCCGGCAGTTTCATTCGATAGCGAATTCCTAACGTTGCCGAGAGCGGTCCATTATCCTCACACCAGACTTGAGCACTTTCTGTCAATGTTGTGTAAATCTGATTATGATACGGCGGATAATAAGCCCAGTAATTTCCAACATCACCGGCATCTTCAAAATAATGCAGGTTCTCATAGACTTCTCCGGTATTCTTATCCAACAGGTTGAGTGTCCCATTAAAATTTACCTTTACCTTCAAATTTTCATTTTCCAGTACATTGTCGGAGGCACAGATGTCATGACCTTCTGACATGCGCATCTCCATCCAGTAAAAATGATTTCTGGAAAAGTGTGATTTTGGTTCCAGAATAATGGTCTTATATCCCATCGCCGGTACTTTCCCGGTCTCTACATAAACCAGGTGCCGATCCGATGCATAGGGCCATGGTCTGGCTTCTAAATCATGAACCGGAAATGTTTTTTCATCCCTGCCGATTTCCTGTACCTTTAGTTCATGGCCGCTGCTTTCCTTTGCTGTCAGACTCCAGATAGCGTCCGCTCTTGGGGTATCTACCGATACTTTGCAGATACTCTTCACTTCATATGGATGCGGATTAAAAACCACCAGGATCTGCTTTCCGTTTTGTTCCGCTCCAAAATCCATCTGCCGGATTATTTTGTAAGCAGCTTGATCACACAGTACCTGCCCCATCTCAACAGCCTGCTCCAACCGGTACTCAACATCATCCGCCGTCTTATCCTGAGTCACACCATTGATGGAATCATGGGGATGGGATTTTAGCAGGTAGTCCCATGCCTTTGTAAGATATCCTGCCTCATAGCCGTTTCCCAACAAATGGTTGACCGTCATGAACGGCTCTGCCTGATGAATCAGCAAATTTTCAGCCTTTTTATTACGTATTTTCAAATACATCCGCGCCGCCAGAGCATTTCCCGAACAGTCACAGGCCGGACCGTCCCGCAATTCCCCAAATACCGTTCGCAAATCACTCTCCTTTAGCACCTCATGCAGCTTCCTGGCATACTCTTCCAGGCGGGTATTGATAAACACCTCATCCTTAAAGGTCTCGTTTAAATCCCGAATCATATTTGTCAGTTCCGGATGTGGGGTCGAAAAATCTGTGCCATTCAGATATAAGCGGTCCTGTTTGGCCAAGGTATCTTTTGTCCCCTTTTCGGCATCCCGAAAGCCTTTCTCCAGCCATTCCTTTTTATAAGATAAGTTCGCGTCTACCATAAAAAAGTCTTCCTCTTCATGCCCCACTCCGGCATTATGTACCGCCATCCCGGAAAGTTGCGGCCGATAGGCATATTCCTGACTGAGGCAGTTGATTCCATATTTGCTATAAAGGTATGCATAAAAATAAAAATTCGCCCTGGCGTTATCTCCCAAGCGGCTAGTCAGCATTCTGGTACCATCAGGCCCTTCCCAGATAAACTCACTTTCCGGTGCCCGTTCTTTGGAGACTTTTTTGGCACAGATAATAAAATCTATCCCAAACTTTTTATATAGCTGCGGGAACTGTGCCGTCTGCCCCCAGCCAAAGGAATTGTAGCCTACTTTCATACATTTTCCGTAACGCTGGGCTGTCCGGATGCCCTTCAGTAGATTACGCACCAGGCATTCCCCATCCAGAGGGTATAAATCAGGAAGCGTATACCACGGTCCCACTGCAATCCGCCCATCTTTAATATAAGCTTCTACTTTTTCTCTGTTCTCTGGTTTAACTTCCAAATAATCATCGATTGGAGCAACTTGCCCATCCATCAGAAAACAATGATAGTCAGGATTTTTATCCAGGATATTCAACAGCTCATCCATAAATTCAATCAACAACATCCGATTCTTCCAAATCGGATAACGCCACTCTCTGTCCCAGTGGGTATGCGGAATTATGTAATTTGTCTTTTTTTCGCTCATTTACGCACTCCTAATCAATTCCAATATTTCATCAAATGTTTCACAATAGGCATTGCACATCCCCAGGGTTCCACTTTCTTTAATATTTCCCCCGCCAATCCCCACAGTATAATATCCGGCCAGCCGGATGGAGCTGACACCGGCGCCACTGTCCTCAATGCCTAGGACGTGTCCCCGATCCGCAAAAGGAATCCCCAGTCCCACACTGGCACATTCTGCATATAACCAAGGATGCGGCTTTGCCTCCAGTTCCCCCAAGGTGCCGGCATCGCCCTGACCCAGCGGAGTTCCTGCGGTAATAATACAGTCATAGAATTCTTTTGGATCACCCATCTTAAGTGTTTGAAATGCTGATAAAATTTCAGGGTATGCCTTTTCATAAAGTCCGGAAGTAACCAACCCAATCTTTATCTTTTTTTCTTTTAGCCGCAAAAGAAACTCCTTCACGCCATGATTCGGAATAAACGCATTTTTACGTCCCTTTCCTTCAACTATATTCTGCATCTCTTGTCTCGTGTGATAGAAATAGAATTCTCTGGCCTTTTCCATCGACTTTTCCGGGCAATATTTATCAATACAATATTTCAGATGTTCCGTCACACTGTGTCCGGAAACAAAGGGGATATCCTGATTGCTCAAAGAAAATCCCGGGTTATCCATCATGCTGCTCACTGTTTTTTCAATAATCCAAATCCAGAATTCCTCACTTCTAACCGTTGTTCCATCCAAATCCATCAACACTGCGCTGACAGAATCCTTTTTCACGGCATGCAGGGGATAATAAGCCGAGTATCCCACTGCTGAATGAACATAAGCCAGGGTTCTCTTGGCAAAGCAAATCAATTCCACCTTTTTATCCCCGGTACGGTAAATCGCAGTCACCCCATCCTTTCCGCTGATAAATTTCCCGTCACCGCATCCCTCTATCTTTGTAAAGCCACTTGTCTCATCTAGCCTTCCGAAACCGGGTATGTAATACTTTGACATTTTTTACTTCCTCCCATACCGATATCCCAGTTCATACATCATCACAATCCGTTCTGTCGGAATCTCCGGAAGGAATCCTTGGGAAGGGCCAAAGATAAATCCGCCTTGCTCAAACAACATCATTGTCTTTTTCACTGCTGTTTCCACTTCTTCATCACTTCCATCTATCAGCAGATGCATGGCATCCAGGGAGCCGGCAAAGTATAACTCCCGACCATATGCTTCTTTCAGTTCTTTAAGCTTCATTCCGGCTGCTGAAACCTGAATCGGATGCAATCCATTTAAACCAATTTCAATCAGATCAGGAATTATTCGGACAATACTGCCGCAGGAATGCTGCTGCACAACATAACCATGACTTTTTGCCAGGTCATAGAGTTTTTTTAGGCGTGGCTTGATAAACTGCCGAAACAGATCCGGACCGTAAAGCAATCCGTTTTGGGTTCCATAATCATCACCCATGAAAAAGATCTGCATATGGGTTCCGGCTTTCGCAAACATCCTTTTGTTGCATTCCAGATAGAAGTCCGTAATTTTATCCAACAGACACGCCACCAACTCTGGATCATCGTACATCAGCATCATTAGATTTTCCATTCCGACCAACATCGAAGCCTGCTCCAGGAACGGGCTCCACATTCCGCCAAATACCGCATACTCGTCGTACTGCTTCATTTTTTCAACATACATGTCGTAATCAATCTGATCCGGTGACGGCCAATGTTCATAATTTTCAATATCCGCCATGCTTTCCAGATGAGAAAGCGGATGGGATGTCGGAATTCCTCCATATACCGATTTTTCAATCCCCCACATGTCAGTAAAGGTCCCCTGTTTATAGACATTCATGCTGATAAAGTCATCCATGCAGGTACACCATCGGCAGTCGATATGAAGCTTCCTATGCATCTCATCTTCAGTATTACAGTGAAGTGCTTTCACCAACGCTTCTGTAACATCTGATGTCGTACAGTCCATAAACATCGGAATTCTGTCAACCGGCTGATGCTGTATTGCCGCCATGACTCTTTCTTTGCTGTTCATATTTTTACTCTCCTTCTTATCAGTAAAGGCTGCCACAATCAACTTGTTTTGTGACAGCCCTTGGAAACATTTTTTATTTAATATTTTTAATCAGCTGCTTTGGTATTAGCTTCCCAGGCCGGACTAAAATCTTTGATAAAGTTTTCCGATAGATAGCCGGTATCATCCGAAACCATCATACTCATATATGTAGTAAATTCAGATGTTGTTGCCGCATCCATGCCCGTCACAAACAACAAAGTTCTATATTCTGTGGCCTTGTTATAGGATTCCATACGGGCAATTTCCACCGGATTAGTTGGTTCAGCCGCTCCTTCAACGATGAAGTTTTCAGACAAACCATTATCTGCATGTCGCTGCGCCTCTGCTTTCAAAATCACTTTCAGTACTTCAATGCTGGTATCTACATCTGAAGCATCCGGGTTCACGGCCCAGCCGCCATACACAGAACCCCAGTTAAGCTGCTGATAATCCGTTGGATACTCGTCATTTCCGGATGGCCAGTTAAAGGTGCCGGTTGTAAAGTCTACTTCTCCTTCCGCTACATTAAAGTTATACCAGGACATGGTTGGCCACATTGCAACCGTTCCATTGGCAAATTCCGCCAGACAGTCACTGTCACCTTTTGAAGCTGAATCGGGCGAAAACGCACCCATTTCCTTCAGCTCATCAAATACTTTTAGAGCCTCCTTAATGCTGTCATCCGTCCAGTCAATTTCCCGGCTGTGCAGTTCATTCAATGCCTCCGGATTATAGCTGCTAATCAAGGCATCCATCATAAAATAAGAAGCAAATGTCGTACTTGTTGTCATTGGATAAATATCATTGTCCTTCAGTACTTTGCATACGTTTAAAAATTCTTCCATCGTAGTTGGCTTGGACAGTCCATACGCTTCAAACAATTCGCTATTGTAGTAAATAACCGGCGTATAGTAATCATTCTGTCCGCAGGTTATGTTATACAAAGTATCTCCACTGTAGAGCAGCTGCGGATTATAATAATTCTCTTCCACCCAGTTATCCGCCTCCAGATATGGCGCCAAATCGACAAAATCCCCCGCTAACAAAAGCGTTTCATAAATTCCTGAGTCAGAACAGTAAATATCCGTCAGCTCTCCGGTCGCACTCATTGTTTTCAGCGCTTCTGCTTTATCCGTAGTAATTCCGGTATATTCAAACGTGATATCCGGAAACGCTTCTTCCAGGGCCGGCTTCACATAATCCTCCATCACCTCCACCTGCGTGGAATCGGCTTCTGCATAGGCAATGGTGATTGTCGCGCCGCCTTTTGACTCTTTTTCGGCATTTGTGCTGACCTCTGTGCCAGAATCCTTCTCACTGCTCTTACCGCACCCTGCTGCCAACAAAAGCAGACAAAGTGACAATGATAAACATAAAACTCTTTTTAGTTTCAAAACTTTCCCTCCAATCCTTCATTTCGTTACTCTTATTATAGTCCCGTAGAATTTATGTGGGGTTCATATTTTTAGCAATTAGTTCAATTTTTTTTGTTTCTGTATCATATCCATATATTGATTGGGTGTGACTCCAAATTCTTTTTTAAAACACCGATAGAAATACTTCACATCGGTATATCCTGCATCGCAGGCAATCTTGACCATATTATCACCGCCTTTACTCAGGGCATCCACCGCCTTGGTCATACGGAAACGCTGAATATACTGGCTGGTCGTCATTCCGATTTCTTTTGTAAACTGAGCACTTAAATAGGAATAGTTGGCGTATAGTTCCGCAGCGATTTTATGGAGAGTCAGGTCTGCATCTCCATAATTATCATGGATATAATTCAGCATCCGGGTGATTAGTTTTGACGTTGCAATCTCCGTCATTGATGTTTCTGCTTCTAGACAGGAGTTCGGAATCTGCCGATAATCTGTACAGTAACTTCCGACTCCGGCCACCGCCGTACATACCAACTCCTGCATGAAGCGAATCTGCAATTTCTGCATAACCGCACGCATCTGCATAACATCCCACTCTGATTCTGCAAGATTAGCGAACAAAATATGTCCCCCTTCTCTGGTACAGAAAACGACGTATTGATTCTTTAGTCGCTCTCGTGCCAACATTTCAGCAATTTTCTGTTCCCAGCCTTCGGTTGACAGACTGATTGGCGTGCGTACATCAACTTTCAGACAGCAAACCCCATAACCGCCCTGCCGAATGGGAATCTGAAGGTGTTCACACTCATATAAAAAGCGTTCCCTGTCAATCTCCCCGGCATCACTTAACAGCATATGAAGGAATTCCCTGCGGTTGTTCCGGACATTTTTATCAGCCCAAAAGCGCAGACTTGTATATTCTTCCTTTTTTTCTTTCCTGGCATCTAGTTCCTGAACCATCTGATTGATAATCTTTACTAATTCGATATCATCTACCGGCTTCACCACAAAATATTTTATGCCCAGTTCAATGCCCC
>Ga0153999_1000273_pt1 | contig 24637 bp, 24 predicted proteins | sample TSNC083MetaG_FD_104675 | JGI IMG/M metagenome (GOLD analysis project Ga0153999, IMG submission 104675) | Attine ant fungus gardens microbial communities from North Carolina, USA - TSNC083 MetaG | ecosystem: Host-associated > Fungi > Mycelium > Unclassified | place: USA: North Carolina, Lumber... | reverse complement strand
GCCAGTTGGATATCCTATTTGGTGATCGACAGGCTCGCTAATTTGACCAGCTTCTAGCATTCTCAGCAGGCAGCGGCAGCATTCACGGCTATGCCGCGCATACTACCGTTGCCTGCTGAGACAATGGTCATCACGGCCAAATTTCATTTTTGATTTGTTGGTAAACTCTGTACTAATAATACTATTTTCTTGTCTATGGGAAAATATTTTTACACAAAATATTCTGTCTTGCCGGAAAAAATCCCGCGCAAGGACACTTAAAATTTGGGCTTGCGGACTACTAGTACCTTACTCTATTTAAGCTGATCTTACTGAAACCTGTTATTGTCTCCGCCTTGAACTCAGAAAAAATCATCCAATCCGGTCAAGGTACTCGATCTCCACAAGCTTTGCTTCCACGTTATTTTGCAGTGTATTTTTCACCGGGCAATTTATTCTTACATCTCATAATTGCCGAATCAACAATCGTATTGATCAGCTTTCTAAAATTCTCTTCCTTGGAGTTTTCCTGAAAATACAGTTCATATGTATGCAAGCTTCTACTTTTAATCGGGTTTAGACCGGGAATACCATTTACTTCAAGGATCCTCAGGCATCCATTCACATCCTCGCGCATGTCAATTCTAACATGATCGAAACACCCCAATTCTTCAGCGACCGCAGTCGCTAATACAACGGCTTCATCAGATTTCTCATCTGGTATTGTAAGGGTAACATAGTTATTTATTTTTGCTTCAACAGTTACAAGAGGATACTTCCGAAAAGCACACCTATCTATAATGTTTAATACAGGAAGTACTTTTTTATTTTCTCCATTACCCAGTACAGTTACTGTAAACTCTCTGCCTGGAAGATATTCCTCAACCAAAGCCGATTGACGAAACGTATAATGAATATAGGATAGTCTTCTCTTTAATTCCTCATCAGAATGCACAATACTTTCTTCGCTTATGCCAGTACTTTCTGATTCAAATCGTGGTTTTACAAACCATGGATATACATTTTCAGATACCAGTTGATCAGCATGTACTATGTAGTGTTTGGGAACCGGAAGATTTGCCTTTTGCAAGATCTGTATTGTCGTGGCTTTATCAATAAGGTTTTTCATTGTTTGCGAGTTTGATCCAATATATGGAATTCCCCATTGCTCGAGAATATCCGCGATCCATAGTTCATCTGATGCCGTTCCAACATACTCTTCATTTTTGCGAAAGCTATTAAGCTATCAACTTCCGTTAGAATAGCAGGTGGTTATACATCTTTTTTGCCTCGCTGACCCACTATCATTTTTGGGTATTGCTGGTTAATCAACAGGCGTGATTAATCAACTTCCTTTCTCTCTTTCTGATAAATAGATAAATATCTGTGCGCTGGGCTAACGCCACAGAATAGCGGGAGTGCCGGCAAGAGAAATCCGTTCGTGTCAGTTGTGCCGGATCTTATATAAGACCATGATCAAATGCGTTTAACGCGCTATTAAAAGCAAACGATGTTTTTTTATGTTCTATGTTCCAACCCACCTCCTACGACCACCGTATTTACTCGCTACATATTGCTGGAACTGGCAACACCGACAATATTGTGGCTACTAGACATTAGGCGATCCGTTTCATTGCGTTGTGTGATGAAGTTGCTCAATTAGATTAGTTTAATGAACTGCCCAGTTAGTGCATTACAATTTATCATAGCAATATTTGTTAATCACCAGAAACGATCTGGTCAGCCCTTTTACACTTGGCATATCTTCGGCGGCGGCATTCGGCGCCTCTTTATGCATTGTTTTTGGTAACAGCCCGTTTTTCCAAAGCGAAGCTGGTATTGTGACTTGTGCTTTTAGCGCTTCGCTGGTATGTGTGGCGGTCATTTACACCGTCGCTCAAAAACTAGGAGTAACACCGGTATCCATTGTGTTGGTGGGGAGTGCTCTGAATTATTTCTTCAGTGCGTTAACGGCAACCGTCGAGTTTTTTGCAAAAGAACATAAATTGGAGGATGTTGTACAATGGACGTTCGGAACGTTTAACAGGGCGTCATGGGATCATGTCGCTCTTACCGGCGGGATTGTCATCGCGTGTTTTTTACTGCTACAAAGATATGCCTTGCAACTAGATGTTTTGGCCGGCAATGATGATGATATGGCCAAAAGCCTGGGATTCAACCTGGTAGACTGCGTACTCAAATCGGTATTATGGCAGTGCTGATAACGGCCGCAATCATCAGTTTTACAGGTGTCATAGGTTTCGTCGGACTTATTGCGCCGCATATGGCACGCCTCATGATCGGTAATGAACATAAATTTTTAATTCCTTTTTCCGGAGTTTTGGGAGCATTGCTGCTCTTATCTGCGGATACAATCGGCAAATATATCCTTTATCCGGTGAGCATACCGGTGGGGATTGTCATATCTTTTTTAGGGGTACCGTTATTTATTCATTTAATTTTGAGCGACAGAAAGAAGGGACTGGAATGAGTCTGGAAATCAAGAATATTACGTTTGGTTACAGTCCCAGACAGACTGTTTTAGAGGATATATCTTTTAAAGTTGAAGACAATGAATTCATAAGTCTGGCAGGTCCGAATGGCACCGGCAAAACCACGTTATTAAAATGCATCAACCGTATTCTCAAACCACAAACGGGGCAGATCGTATTTAACGGTAGTGACATTACCGGTTGGAAACAACAAGCTATAGCGAAAATTATTGCTTATGTACCCCAGTTTAGCAATGCCTTACGGTCTATGACAGTAATCAATGCTGTTATGATGGGCAGACTGCCTCACGTTCAAGGCAGCTATAGTGCAAAAGACAGGGAAATTGTTTATTCTATTCTGCAAAAATGGATATTGAAAAATTTTCTTTTCGAGATATTCGCCATATTACACTGATATCTTCAAAGAAAATTGCCTCCTTGCCGGACAAATCTTCGCTAAGGAAAAAGAGGCACATAAAACAAGAAATCATGTTACGGCCTGGTTAGTTGGAAATTAGTGCAGTAAAAATGGTCATATCTTTTTGCTTTCCCACTATGCTCAAGGTGGAGCTTCTAAAATCACAGGCACTTTATTCCTGGCAAAATATCTGTATCCTCAAGAACTCCCGGATTTGCATCCCGAAATGATTTTTAAGGATTGGCTGACTAACTATCAGCATTTGGAATATATAAGTGGACACACTTATCCTGCATTTGAGCTAAACGATTAGGGAAACCGGCACTGGAGGCTGCAGCAGCGGAAGTTAAGACGCGGTTTAGTCATCGGATGAATGAAAAAATCTGCTCAATCAAATTTTGGCTACAACTGAAATAGGCTTTCAGTCCGCGCACAAAATTTGATGAGCAAATTTATCGGCTTATGCAACTATAGTGTCGGGTTCACTCTTTCTTTAAATATTTGTTTACCGTCTTTCAGCTCGATAACGACGGCTCCCTTAATCGGATTGTGGCTGGCATCGATCGTAATAACACTTGTGCTTAATTGAAGATCTTTAGTTTGTTCCAAAGCGTCACGAATTTTGCTCGGATCTGTGCTGTTGGCCCGCTTAATAGCGTCAATTAAGAGTAAGCCGGCATCATAGCCAAGTGCGGAAAAGACGCTTGGTTCCTGGTTATATTCTTTCTTAAAGTCAGAAATAAATTTGACGACCGTCGGGTCGGTATCCTGCGAAGAAAAGTGACTGCTGTAGAAAACATTGTTTAGTGGCGCCGCACCGGCGATTTCTACTACTTTAGGATCATCCCAGCCATCAGTGCCGAGAAACGGCATATTCATCCCCATTTCCCTGGCCTGTTTAAGAATTTTGCCTACTTCTTCATAATAAGCCGGGAGAAATACGACATCGGGATTAAGGGCTTTAATCTTCGTCAATGTTGCTTTAAAGTCTTGGTCTTTTTGTAAGAAAGCTTCCTTGGCTAGCACTTTACCGCCATTCTTTGTAAACAGCGTTTCAAAAGACTGAGCAAGGCCCTTGGAATAGTCGGAACTGTTGTCAATATAGATGACGGCAGTGCCGGCTTTCATTGAATTGCGGGCAAAATTGGCCATGATTGTACCCTGCAGCGGATCGATAAAGCAGGCTCGGAAGATATAGGGACGAGTTTTACCGTTATCAACGGTGATGTTGGCATTAGTGCCTGTTGGTGTAATGACCGGAACTTTATGATCTTGCGAAACTTGCACGGTTGCCAATGTACTTGAGCTGGTTGCCGGCCCAAAAACAGCAACAACTTTGTCCTGAGTGATTAGTTTAGTAATTGCATTTGTCGCTTCAGCAGCTTCCGATTTATTGTCGGCAAGAACTAACTCTATTTGCTTACCCATAACGCCACCGGCTGCATTGGCTTGCTTAATGGCAAGCTCGATGCCCTTAACTGCCTGGGTGCCGTAGTTGGCAACACCACCTGTCAGTTCAAAGTTGCCACCGACTTTAATGACATCTGCACTCGCTTTGCTCTCTTTTGAAGGTCCGCCGCCACAACCGGCTAAAACACCGGCCATCAGCAACGCACTCATCGCAACTGCTATTAATTTTTTCTGCATATTTTCTCCTTCTCCTTCTCCTTCTCTTCAAGCCAGTTAATTCTCATAAGCAAAAATCTTGGGGTTTTGTTAAGCATTGCGTAAAAAATTATATATTTTAGACTATACACCTTTACAACTTTCTTGTCAATATGCTTTTCACTGTCTCCTGTATTCATATTTTTGCTTTTTTATTTCCACTCACCTATTAAGGATGGGAACAGAGTCAGCCACAAGAGAAAAGGAATCACTGTTTCCAGCAGGTCGTCATACTGCATCTCATAGAATATCAGCATGTCTGCGTCCCATTCCGTTTTGCCGGCGGCCAGGTCAGCATTTTTATGGGCGTTCATTCCGGCTACGAACTGCCGCATTTCGTTTGCCCAAGGGATTTTTTGCAATATGACAGGGAGCTTTTGCTCTGTCTGCGTTAGATTGGTTTAGTCATCAGATCAAAGTACTAGCGATCACGGGTAAAGCGCCCGTCGTCTTTCGTAACAGCCATTTTATGAACAGTCTCCTTAAACCAACCATTGTTTACACCCTGCCTGATATCAAATTCCCCTACATAGGGCTTAATATCTAACAACGGTGTCTTGTCCACAATATCTACGTCACTGATAGCTAGCAAATTTCCATCAACCCCGGTAAGACGCACGATTGATAGTCCAATTGGATTAGGTCTGCCTGGTGACCGGGTTGCGAAGACACCGAGCAGCTCATTGCCTAAAAACGGTTTTACTAATAGATTCGTTTGCTTAACGAGATGAAAATGGTAGAGGAGAATGAGATGGGAAAACCCTTCAATATCTTTTAGCCCGGCACTATATTCAGGATATATCTCAATGGAGCCGTTAACGTCCTGGGCCGCCATCGATTGAATCGGTGTTCCTTTTGGTTGTTTAAATGGGGAATGAACAACGCCAATAGCCTTAAAATTATTCATCATTCACCGTTCCTCACAGTCGTAGTTAGTCAGCGTCATCTGCACAGACGAAGTCATAGTCCTGAAGCCCGCAAATTGTTGGATTTGTGCCGCACAGAGCACAGTTTTCAGATTTGATTAACGTCAGTGTGCTGAAGCTGCTGTACAGTCCGTCAAAATAGATAAGCCGCTTGTTGAGCAGTTGTCCTTGCCCTGACAATAATTTTGCCGCTTCGGCTGCTTGAATAAAGCCCATGATACCCGGTAACGAGCCGAGCACGCCAGTCTCGGAACAAGATGGAGTCGTGCCGCCGGAAGGAATTTCGGGCAGCGTGCAGCGATAGCAATGGCCTACCGGCGTAGTAATCGTCATAGCAGTGCCGTCAAATCTCATTACACCGGCATCGATCATCGGTTTCCCGGCAAAGAAGCAGGCGTCGTTTAGCAAAAACCGCGCCGGGAAATTATCTACAGCAACGATGACAACGTGATAGCCTGCCAGAATATCGTACACATTTTCTTTCGTTAGACCGGTGTTGTAGCTATTGACAACAAGCCGGGGGTTGAGTTCTTCGAGAAATATAGCGGCTGATTTCACTTTCGGCATACCGATCCTTGAAGCGGTGTGCAGGATTTGACGGTTAAGGTTGCTGATTTCAACAGTATCATAATCTACCACGCCAATTGTCCCAATTCCTGCGGCGGCGAGAGCATAGGCTACAGGCGAGCCGAGCCCGCCGGCGCCGACAATCAAAGCCTTGCCTCCCTCCAGACTGATTTCCGGGAAATCCTCTGATAAAAGTGCGGATAACGCGGCAGCCATGCGGGCGCTGTCTTGCTGGGCGATCTTACTAAACTCCATTGACCAAAGATTAAACGTCAGCAAGCCGTCTGGCGTTTGGCCAATCGTCAGCGCTAGTTTGACAACTTCCATGGCACAAAGTGCACCAGCAAAGCAGAAGGCAAATATGCCGCGTTGCAGCTTGTCATTAGAGCAAGCAGCTACTGGCGGCTGTCCAGCCGCTAATGTTGCCAGCAATGAACGTGCTGCCGCCTGCTCTTGATAAACCCCGATAGCCCCCTGCCAGCCATTGTAGAACGCGATAATCGCAGGAACAAAATCTGTCGTTATCTTATCACTCTGTCTGCAGATAAATTCCGGTCCGCCTAGAAAGATTCGAAGCTCACCAGCTTTACCGTCAGCTAGCGAAATTGACACATCGCTATTTAAATCGCGGATACTGGCCGCAAGCTTATCAAACCCTTCGGGCAATTCAAAGCAGCAGTTGATCTGGCCAATTCCAGATGATGCCAAGTAGTATATAGCCGGTGCTGCAGCCTGTACACTTTCGCCGCAAATAAAAACAGTCGACTCCAGCAGTTTTCTCTGGCCTGAGCCGCTAATTTCCGGCATAATAATATGTCGCAAATACCGATTGATCTGTTCACGCTCAAGAATCACTAAAACTGCCTCCCTTGTTGCCGAGCTTTGCAAGATGATCGGCAATAGCATTGTGCAGCGCATCGGCTGCGATATTTGAACACTTTATTTTTTTAGGCGGCAGTCCGTCCAAGGCCGCCGCCACCGCTTGATTTGTTAGCTGCAATGCTTCTGTAACTGTCTTGCCCATAGCCATAACAGTTACCATACTGCTTGCGGCAATCGCAGCAGCACAACCGAAGGTCTTGACTTTGACATCTGTCAGTGTGTTGTTTTTTATTTTTACATAGATCGTTATCCGGTCACCGTCAATAGGGTTTCCCACAATGCCGATACCGTCGGCATCGGCTATTTCGCCAATATTTCTCGGATTCGAGAAATGATCAAGTACAGTGTCATTGTACATAGACCCAACTCCTTTGTAGTGATTGCGCCATTTTGACCGTCATCAAACTTAAGATATAATATTGATAAGATACTAATATACTGACTGAATAGGTAAATTTCCTGCTGATTACGGCAGTGTTGCAATGATCAGGCAGGTTAAATTCGTATCGTTCTTATCTGCCTATGAGAGCATGAAAAAAACGGGTTGAGATTTACGTTATAATAGAACGTAACCTCAGCCCGTAATCCTTAAATGACTAAGTGAACTTGTTTCAGCAAAGCTGAAACATCGGGGGTTCAGGTGGAGACTCTACGCCACCTGAACTGAAGCCGCCTGGAGAGGCGGGAGTCTTAACTCAATAATTAAGATCAATAAGTTATCTTTTAGCTAATTCTTGTTCAGCACTGACAAGTTGAATGCACAGTGTCAGCAATTGCATAGCCTTTTCTAAATCGGGTAATGACGGGAATGTAGGCGACAACCTGATGTTTTTATCTGCAGCATCTTTGCCGTAAGGGAAGGTAGCTCCGGCAGGCGTTAGGCTAACCCCTGCGGCTACAGCTTTTGCTACTACCTTTTGGGCACAACCGGGCAGCGTGTCAAGGTTTATAAAATAACCGCCAAGCGGGTTGCTCCATGAAGCCAGGTTTTTGCCGGCTAACTCAGCCTCCAGGATTGATATCACTAAATCAAATTTAGGCTTAATAATGGCGGCATGCTTACGCATATGAGCTTCAAGGCCGGCTCCATCTTTGAAAAAGCGAACATGGCGTAATTGATTGAGCTTATCCGGCCCAATCGTTTGGATGCTGATTAGTTTTTTTAGCCAGGCGATATTTGTTTCGCTGCTGGCCAGCATCGCGACACCGGCGCCGGGAAAAGTCATTTTGGAAGTTGAACCGAAAACAAACACGCGATCTGGGTGGCTTGTTTGCTTGCAGACATCAAGAATATTCAATAATTTAGGCTGAGTGTCAGCTAGATGGTGGATATTATAAGCATTGTCGTAAAAAATGGTAAAATCGGCGGCTTTGGCCGGCATAGCCGCTAACCGCTGCACGACTGTGTCTGAATAGGTAATGCCGGTGGGATTACTGTATTTGGGGACACACCAGATGCCTTTAATTGACACGTCGGCGCCAACTAAGGCTTCTACTTGATCCATATCCGGGCCATCTTGCAAATAATCAACAGCAATCATTTCAATGCCTAAGCTTTCACAGATAGCAAAGTGGCGATCATACCCGGGGCTGGGGCAAATAAATTTGACTTTGGGAAGCTTACCCCAGGGAATGGTGCTGCCGGGTAGTCCATACAGCATGGCGCGGACAATTAAATCATACATCATAGTTAAGCTGGAATTGCCGCCTACAATTACTTGTTGCGGCGTTGTTTGCAACAACTGGGCTGATAACTCCCGCATTTCCGGAATACCTTCCACACCGCCGTAACTTCGGCAGTCAGTACCGTCGGCTGCTCGATAATCTTTCGGTCCAACACAATCAAAAAGTCCGGCTGAAAGCTCTAGCTGCTCCGGACAAGGTACGCCACGCGTCATATTTAGTTTTAGCTTCTGGGACTGGAATCCTTCATAACGACTAACCAATGAAGAATAATGATCGCGCAATGTTGCACTATCCATTTGGGTTAACTCATTCATTATGCATCGCTCCTTTGTATTCTCTACTATTATACATAGTTCATTGTTTTTCCGGCAATAGTATTTGTGGTTAAAATATCATGTATTCATGGATACACGAGGTGGGAGACAATGAATTGGCAAGTGGATTGCCATTAAATTCCGTCACCATAGACGCCGGTTAATTTACCTACCCGGAATTTTTCGGTTCGCTCTACCTGCATAATTTGTCCTGACTGAATTTGGATCATGACCTTGCCATACTCCATACCGCTGACTGACTGCACGATGCGTATCCGCACCGCATGGCCTGCTGCGGGTCTAACCGCAGCAGGAGCTTTGCCGGACGCTTTAGTTTGCTGCTGGCAAAGCCGGATTTTTTCCAGCTTTTCGATTTGAATCACTTTACTATCCTGTACGACTAAAGTAAGAGAACCAAAGCTAATATCATGGACGGCTTGCTCAATAAGCTCCAGCGCCGCATTGGGAAAATAGCCGCTTGTATCCGTACGATCTTGCTTAGTCATGCATAGATTCCTCCTTCGGCCTAAGTTAAGCGCGCTTGGCCCGAAACCCGTGAGTCTCAGATACCTTGCGGCCAATCCCTTGAATTTTGCCGGTAATACATGATCGGCAATGAGCCGGCGTGTCGTTAATACATATTTTACCCGGATATAAAAGATACATTTGGCGATACTCTCCTTCAGTAACATTGGGCATTACTACATTCGCCCCGCGCTTGAGGGCGACTACCCGGCCCTGGGGGTTGAGAGACTCCATCGCCGTAGTCGCCGGAATATTAATATCAGGCAATAGCAGCCGGGTTATGGCCAGCACTTTGGTGCTCAGTTCAAAGGTGCCGCCGGCGGCTGCGGCCAAGGGCGTATCAGGGTTAGGAATAAACGGGCCGATGCCGATCATATCGGCATCTATTTGTTTAAAGAAAAGAATATCATCAGCCAGTGATTCAAGCGACTGCCCCGGTATGCCAACTAAGCAACCGGTACCTAGTTCAAACCCTAATTCTTTTAAATCACGCAAGCACCGCACCCGGTTATCCCAGCTCATACCGGGGTCGAGCTTTTCATACAATTCCTTGTCGCTCGTCTCAATGCGGAGAAGATAGCGATCAGCCCCAGCTTCACGATAAGCCTGATAGACTTCGCAAGATTTTTCACCGACACTAAGGGTGATTGCCAGGCCAAGCTCCTTAATACGCTTAATAATAGACACCATCGCAGCTACATCAAAGCATTCATCTTCGCCTGACTGCAATACAACAGTACGGTAGCCGTATGATTTGGCCTTAACGGCAAAGTCAACAATTGTATCGATGTCTAGCCGGTACCTGTCAATTTTCTTATTATCACGCCGCAGACCGCAATACAGACAGTTTTGTTTACATATATTCGAAAACTCGATCAGCCCCCGCAGATGCACTTCATCACCAACATATTTTTGCCGCACCCGGTCGGAAGCCGCAAACAGCGCTTCTTCATGCTGAGTATCTGATAGCAAAGCGATAATTTCGTCTCTAGTAAGCTCATGAGTTGATTCGGCTTTTTTGATGTATGCTAAAATGGTATTCGTATCAGTCATATTATTACCCCCTGCCTTCAATAGAGTAGCTTGTAATATAGCCGTTGCCCTTTGGCAAATATGATATATCGTTTTTTAACTAACGTCAATAAAAACAAGTCGACCTTATCCGAATGTCTAGCCACTCTTAACTCCCGCTTACAAAATCGGGTGTCTTAGAGCGGTTTGGCCATCAGACAAAATAACTATTGACAACTATGTAAAATAATGACAAAATAATATTTAATAATTAAATAACAAACTTATCAAGAGTGGTCGAGGGACTGGCCCTATGACACCCGGCAACCGGCATGATTATGCAAGGTGCTAAATCCAGCGGAGCAATCCGGAAGATGAGTTATCTGCGTAGTAATGCGGCTCTTCTTGCGGAAGAGTCTTTTTGATTTTAATTTAAAAATGGGAGATGAGATTTATGAAATTTGCTACCAAAGCAGTCCAGGCAGGACTCGTTACCGACAAAGCAACCGGGGCTATCAGCACCCCTATTTATCAGACAGCAACGTTCCGCCATCCGGAACTTGGCCGCAGTACCGGCTTCGACTATTCCCGCACCCAGAACCCGACTCGCCAAGCGGTAGAAGAAGCTATGGCCTCGCTAGAAGAGGGGCGCGCCGGTTTTGCTTTTGCCTCAGGTATGGCGGCCATTACGGCCATTCTGACGTTATACCGTCCCGGTGACCATATTATCATAACCGAAGACTGCTACGGCGGTACATACCGGGTATTGGACAAAATCTTTAGCCGGTTTGGTCTAACTGCTACTTTTGCTGATACCAGCAATATCGACGATGTCAAACAGGCTATTCAGCCAGCCACTAAAGCCATCTTGCTGGAAACTCCGACAAATCCACTGATGAAAATCGCCGATATCAAGGCTATTGTCGCGCTGGGTCGGACAAATACCGCCGCGCCTATCCATATTATTGTCGATAACACTTTTCTATCTCCGTATTTCCAGCGCCCGTTAACACTTGGCGCCGATATTGTAATCCATAGTGGCTCCAAATTTTTATCGGGGCATAACGATGTCGTTTGTGGCCTAATCGTGGCCAAAGATGCTGCGCTCTGTGAGAAAATCGGGTTTATCCAAAATGCTACCGGCGCTATTCTCGGCCCCCAGGACAGCTGGCTGCTACTGCGAGGCTTGAAAACACTAGCTCTCAGGTGCCGCCAGCATGAGCAAAACGCACTAATTGTCGCCAAATGGCTGACAGCCCATCCCCGTGTTACCAAAGTCTATTATCCCGGCCTACCAGAGTACCCGGGCAAACTTAACCACGACGCTCAAGCTTCAGGCTACGGCGGCATGCTGTCTTTTGTCGTCAATCATCCCCAGCTGCCGGCTCAAATACTGCGGAAAGTAAAAATTATTCAGTTTGCGGAGAGTCTGGGTGGGGTAGAGTCGCTCATTACCTTTCCCGCAGTTCAGACCCATGCCGACATTCCCGCCGACATCCGCCAGCGGTTAGGAATCGATGAATGTTTGCTGCGGCTATCAGTGGGCATTGAGGATGCTGAAGACATTATTGCCGACTTAGCCCAGGCGCTGGAATAGTGAACTTGTTTCAGCAAAGCTGAAACATCGGGGGTTCAGGTGGAGACTCAACTCCACCTGAACTGAAGCCGCCTGTAGAGGCGGGAGTCTTGACTCAATGTTTAAGATAAAGGAGACGAATGCTTCAGATGGGGAAAACTACCTGAAGGCGCTCGTCTCTCAATATTTTTTTGTTATTTGCTCATTATATCCCCGATTTAATATATAATATTTATCAGACCTAAAACACAATGACAGATACGCGAGGTAACACGATTATGAGCAATCATCCCGATTTCTCTGCTGAACAGCAGCAGCTGGCCGACACGATAGAGGCCATGCAACAAATTATCCGAGATTTAGAAAACGATATAGATAATCGCGTTCAGAAAATTAGCCAGTCACTATCCAAAAAAGATGAGATAAGCGCCTATGTCCACGCACTGATGAAAAGCGATCACGCCCTTAAAGCGGCAAATATTGCCAAAGCCCTTAACTCTCCTTATTTCGGCCGGGCTGACTTTCGCGAGGATAACACCGAAGAGTTTAACCAGTATTATATCGGCCGTACTAAAGTTGCCAGGCTGGATATCGAAAACGTCAAGGATATTCTAGTATTTGACTGGCGTGATCCTGTTTCGACAATTTTCTATGAATGCCAGGACGGACGAGCCAGCTACCAAGTTCTCGGGCGTTATACATATAACGGCGATGTCAGTCTCAAGCGCCAGTACAAGATCGAAGAAGGTCAGCTTATCTCGATGTCTGAGGACAACCTCCTGAGCAGGCTAATGAGCCGTCAGCAAGAGTCGCTGATTGCCGATCCTTTTCTATTGGAACGGCTGCTAAAAGGAGCCGATGACCGGCTGAAGGATATCGTCACCTCGATCCGTTCCGAGCAAAATCAAATTATCCGGGAGCCATTAAACCAAGTCACCATCATTCAGGGAGTGGCCGGCTCCGGCAAAAGCACGATCGGCCTGCACCGTCTGTCTTATCTCTTATATAACGAAAAATTAAATCCGGTCAAACTTGTTATCATTGCCCCTAATAGAATCTTTCTGAATTACATTTCCGACTTGCTGCCTGAGATTGACGCCCAGGACATTAAACAGCTAACCTTCTCCGATTTAGCAAATGACATTATGAAGATCAATGCTGTCGTCAGTCAAGCACCGGCCCCTTCGGAGCCGCTTGCCGCGATAGCGAAATGGAAAGGCACGCCTGAGTTTTGCAAAGTGATGGAAATATTTATCGATAAGCGGTTAGAGAAGTTCTGCTTGAAAATAAAAGAGATCATTCTATTTGACGGCCAGCTTGTCATCAGCCGGGAGCAGCAATTGGACAAAGTGGTCGATGGCGCTAGCGTGCCTTATAATGAACGACTGCTCTCACTGCAAAAATATATAAAATTCCGGGTTCGGAACTTTGTTGAAGTTTATGAAGCAAGGTATCGGCGAGGTGAAACGATGGCTGACGAAAAGACGGCCGCGCGTTACACGGCCGAAGGCAACGCGTTTAATGAACGGCATTTTGCCAAATGGCCCTTCCTGGAGTTGTTAGCCGGCTACAGAGAACTGCTTGGGGACAAAGCCTGCTGGCGTAAAGCAAAGCCGGTCGGCATTGATACCGACTTGCTCGCCACCCACACGCTGGCCATACTTGAGGCCGGTCAGATTGAGAGAGATGATCTCGCCGGTCTATGTTACCTTAAGCTGCTTTTCGACGGCTTGAACCATGTCGAAAAATTTGACCATATTGCAGTTGACGAAGGGCAGGATATCAACCTGCTCGAGTATATCGTCCTTACCCGCCTGTCAAGTAACACGTCTTTCACTATTATGGGCGATATGTCCCAGGCGATCCATACTGATCGGGGACTGACAAGCTGGCAGTCTCTGCTTAAAGAGATATTTAGTGAAGCTAAATGCCGTTATTTTGAAGTCAACTTCAGCTACCGCTCAGCTAAAGAAATCGTTGATCTATTCAATAAGGTACTGCCATCAGGACGGTCTAAAGCGATTCCGGTCTATGAGATAGGCCAGCAACCGGTTATTGAGCAAACGCCCTCGGCAATGGCGGCACTCACCCGCACAATTGAGACGATTGAAGAATTTCAGCAACTAGGCTGCAAATCAATCGGTATACTAACAAAATTAGAAAATGATTGTCTGAAATTATACCAAGGCCTCCTATCGGGCGCCCCCCGGCTCACCAACCTCAATCTGATTACAGACAACGCCGTGAGCTACCAGGGAGGTATTACCGTTGCTCCCATTACACTGGCCAAAGGGCTTGAGTTTGACGGCGTTATTATCTGGGACGCCTCAGAAAAAAAATTCACCACCGATTTTTATGATGCCAAGCTATTATATGTAGGCTTATCGCGCGCCATGTATTACCTGCATATCCTGCATCAAGGCAAGCTTACCCCATTGCTAAAGTGAACTTGTTTCAGAAATCTGAAACATCGGGGGGGGGGGTTCAGGTGGAGAGTCTACTCCACCTGAACTGAAGCCGCCTGTAGAGGCGGGATTCTTGACTAATATTTAAGATAAAACCACTTGTGTTGTGTACCATTTTGTGTTACTATGTTTACAAATTAACATATGTATGTGATGACAGGGAAAGTAGCAAGCCACCTTACCCTCAGAGAGCCGGCTACGGTGAAAACCGGCGGAAGATTGTTTGCGAAAGCCACCCTTGAGCTGTAGGCCGAAAATAGTAAGCTATACCGTACCCTGGCGTTAACAGGACAAAGTGAGCCTTTTCGGCTAATTTAGGTGGTACCGCGGGGATTAAAATCCCGTCCTTTTTAAGGACGGGATTTTTTGTTGCTCTATAACAAATAACAGGAGGATCTACCGATGAAACGACTACTGGAGCTATTAGAAAAAGATTGTAATCAGCCGATTGAACAGCTTGCGGTCTTGCTTCAAATTTCTAAAGAGGAGGTTGCCGCACAAATTAAACACCTTGAAGATGAAAGGATCATCGTTAAATACCAACCGATTATTAACTGGGAGCAAGCAGGTGAAGACCGGGTAACGGCAATGATTGACGTTAGAATTACACCACAGCGGGAAGTCGGTTTTGAAGCGATTGCCGAACGTATCTGTCGTTTCCCTGAGGTTGTCAGTCTATATCTGATGTCGGGCGGCTATGATTTAAGCGTTATGATCGAAGGGCGCACACTCAAAGAAGTGGCTCAATTTGTTGCCACCAAGTTATCTACGATTGACGGTGTTATCAGCACGACTACCCATTTTATGCTAAAGCGTTATAAATTTGCCGGCGTTATCATTGATGATCGCGAGGAAGATCGCCGGCTGGTGGTGTCGCCATGAACTGGGGCGACCGCATTTCTCCCCTTGTCAAAGCCGTGCCGCCCTCCGGCATCAGGCGATTTTTCGACATTGCCGCCGAAATGAAAGGAGTCATCTCGCTCGGTGTTGGCGAACCCGATTTCGTCACCCCTTGGCATATCCGGGAAAGCTGTGTTCATGCCTTGCATAAAGGTTATACTTCGTACACCTCAAACTATGGTCTGTTAGAGCTTAGGGAGGAAATTGCCCGGAAAATTTACGAAAACTATAGCGTAACATATAACCCCCGGACAGAAGCTCTGGTCACTGTCGGTGTCAGTGAAGCCCTCGACCTGGCAATACGCGCTATCTTGCATCCCGGCGACGAAGTACTGATACCCGAGCCTTGTTACGTATCATACAAAGCCTGTGTTATGCTGGCAGGAGGCGTACCTGTACCGGTGCCGACAACGATCGAAAACGAATTCCGCGTCACCGTTGAGCAGTTGGAAAAGCTGGTAACACCCCGTACCAAGGCGCTGCTAATTGGCTACCCCAACAACCCGACCGGCGCCATTATGCCTAAGCAGCAGTTGATGGCCATTGCCCTTTTTGCCCAAAAGCATGATCTTATCGTTATCTCCGACGAAATATACGCCGACCTGACCTACGAGGGCACTCATACTTGCTTTGCCAGTTTACCCGATATGCGTGACCGCACCATTTTGTTAAACGGTTTTTCCAAGGCATATGCCATGACGGGCTGGCGGATTGGCTACGCGCTGTCCAACCCTGAATTTATTGCCGCCATGAACAAAATTCACCAGTATACGATGCTGTGCGCCCCGATTACGGCCCAACTCGGGGCTGTCGAAGCCCTCCGGCATGGCAAAGATAAGATGGAAAAAATGGTAGCCGAGTACAACTGCCGCCGCCAAATGATGCTGGAAGGTCTGCGCGGCATGGGGATGACCTGCTTTGAACCTAAAGGAGCCTTTTATATTTTCCCTTCAATTAGAGAGACTGGCCTCACTTCGCTGCAATTTGCCGAAGAATTGCTTAAAACTGAAAAAGTGGCTGTAGTACCCGGAGATGCCTTCGGGGCGAGCGGCGAAGGCTTTGTCCGCTGCTCCTATGCCTCGTCAATCAGCAATCTGTCGGAAGCACTGGAGCGGATTAGACGCTTTATCAAATGAGCAAACCGCATCTTAACTCCCTGGATAAAGTCGACTAAACTTCAGATATGTAAATGTAAAAAAGCTGGTTGGACTAAAAATAGCCCACCAGCTTTTTTACATGAATCCCCTTGTAAAGTCAATCAACAGTCGCGCTGCTGTTACTTCATTCCGATAATGGCAGCGCCATTTTTTATTTTATCAATATTGCTTGTTATTACCATTGTTTCCTGGGGCAAATCATCGGTGATTTCAATAAAGTCCCCAATGATTTGCCCGGTAGTTACAGCTTGGGCGAGAGCCGTACCATTCACTGCCGTATAAATAAAAGATTGCCCTTGCGCATCCTGAAACACAGCTGTACTAGCAACTGCACTGACTGTTGACGACTGCCCACTGTCAATGTGGGTGTGAACAGCCACACCAGGCTTGAGCAGGTCATCCGGATTACCGACTAACTTAATATGAGCCAGGAAACAGGCAACCTGTTGTTCTTCAACTTGAGGATAGATGCTGGAAACCTGTCCGGCTATAAATTGCCCTGCCGCCTCGATCAGGACAGGGGTGCCTAAAGGCAGCAGATACAGATCACTCTGTCCAAGCTGGAGCAGCACTTCCACCTCTTGCCCACTTCCCAGAGCCAGCAATTGCTGACCTGCCTGAACAGCTTTTCCCTGTGTCGCCGACAGACCTGTAACGATACCATCGGTTGGCGCCTGAATGACAGCCGATCCGCGCAGCACGGCTGAAGCGCCATTTGCAGCCGAATCATTCCGACTGCCAGACAGTCTGTCTTGCGCTTCTTTCAGACTGGCCGCAGCATTTTCAAACTCCCGCCGCGAAATTCCTCCTATCGCATGTAACTTTTGATAACTATTGAATTTTTTTAAAGCATTATCATAATTTTCCTGTAGCTGCGGCAACGCTCCACTACTTTGCTTTGCTGGTATTGTACCCGCAAATTTATGACCTGCAGGCAGCGCCTCAAGCTTAAACAGCGATTGTCCAGCCTTGACATGTTGGCCTTCTGTTACGTATATTTCACTGAGTTGCCCAGTATATTCAGTATTGACGGCAATTGTGGCCGACTGGCCGACTGTGCCGGCACGCACAATTTGTATTGGTTTATTTATAAGACTGACTGGTACTACTGTAACAGCAACAGCAGTCTGTGGTATAATAGGCTGAAACGCAGGTATCGCTAAATCATACCTGACAATAAGACCAACGGCAGCCAGCAGCAAAAGCACAACGCTTGCAATTATCTTACGGTATTGGCGAGTTATCATCCCTATATCTGTCACCCCCTATAATCTATTATGTTCTCACTTTTCGCTGATTGCGTCAAGTGCTGGTAAATTTAACATAATTTAATATTTTTAGGAGGATTGTCCATTCATGAAGAACCTGCATAAAATGCAATATATACTAAGATTAGTCAGTAGATCTAGAAAAAGCATTCTAGTAATATGCCTATTTGCCTTATTTTCGGCCAGTGTTTTTGCCACTGGTCAACAGCCGTTGAATGCAAGCAGCATGGCGACGACTCAGCCGGAAGCTATGCCATACAAAGACAGCCACCGGCAAGAGTCTGCCACAGCGTCTGGAAGAGTTAATAAACCGGCAAGTATGCCGTCTATTTGGCCAGTGAACGGCCCGATTACCTCCGGCTTCGGCTCGCGCACCGCTCCTTTGACAGGTGGCAGTGAAGCGCATCAGGGCATTGATATCGCCAGCGGCCTGGGCATACCTGTTGTCGCAACAGCCGATGGCACAGTTGTACAAAGCGGCTGGTCCGGGGGCTATGGTAATCTTGTACAAATTAATCACGGCAATGGCATCGAGACCCTCTATGGACACAATTCACAATTGGCAGTCAGTGTAGGCCAAACTGTAAAAAAAGGCCAGCTTATTTCCTATGTCGGCAGCACAGGAATTAGCACCGGCCCTCATGTCCATTATGAAATTAGAGAAAATGGCGTCGCTGTCAATCCAATTAAATATATGGTCCTTTACTAAACCTTCTAAAAAGCCCTTCTTAGCTGGCATACTTTAGTCTTCGTTAACTTGCGCGGATCTCCAAACGCGAACCACTCCATGAGAAATTTCAAACTAACTGCCAATTATTTATTCTAGAGGTGTTTCTATGATTAAAGCAGAGTTTGGGATTATTGATAAAGTTGACTATCATAAAGATTATTCAGAATATGAGCCGCAAAAATATCATTGTATTTATATTGATGACGATATCTATATAAATGACTGGTGGGAGCGGTTATCTACAATGAAAACATATTTTCATTGTATGGATAGGCCTGAATTTGCTTTAGCTCGATGGGGTGTTACATTAATACCGCCTGAATCTTTGCCTATTTTTCAAGATATCGTTATAAATGATCCTCGCATAGAAACAGATAGACATCTTTATGAATTAGCAAATAGGATTCAAGAAGCTATTGACGCAAACAAATTTATGATTCACTACGGACTATAAGCATAATGGTAGTTAAGCGACCGAGCTAAAAGTCTACCGATTTGCTCCGATTACGGTCATACATAGAATCATCAACAATCAGAACTTTGACCCGCTCTGCTGCTGTTAGTCCTGTAACGGTGTGGATAGTACCGTTGCTTAGATTACTCAGAAAGCGACGTCAGGAAAATTGGCATGATTTAAAAAACGATAAACAGTATCTCTTCCAGGAAATGCGTCCCTCTTGGGGCTTTCTAACAACTGATACCAGTTTCTATGGTGAAAAATCTGCATTTCTTTTGGAAGTTGATTTTCTTGTGGAGTTTGGTTTATTATTGTCATATGGAAGGCACCTCTTCTGTATGGTAGTTGTTAGCAAACTCACTATACCAGACATTGAGGTGTCTTTCCGCTGTCAATATCAATATTTTTTATGCTGTAATCGTAGATAGTTCATGATGTTATGACGATTTCCGCTCTGCGAAACTTGAGTTAACTAAGTATACTACTGCCAATATCCCGACAGCACTTAAAACCGGCCAGTGCTTGCGCTTTGGTTACAGCCCGGATGACGGCCTGTTCTACAGCCTGGGCTGCCAAGATGCCGACGGCGTTTACACTAGCAGGCACTTGACCGGTAGCTAAAGTAAAGATCGTATCGCCGTCAAATAGCGTATGAGCCGGTCGAATCGTACGGGCATAACCATTGTGAGCCATCGACGCCACTTTATTGGCCTGGGATTTTGTTAACTCAGCGTTAGTAACTACCACACCGATTGTCGTATTGCCGGAAAATCGGCTCGCCTCTTGCTGATTTTGTGAAAGCATGCCTTGTTCACAGTTTAAAAAAGTAAAAGGCTGTTCGCTGAAAGCGCCGGCCAAAATGCTGCCGTCGGCAGGATTGACAACATCACCGAGACAATTGACAGCAACAACTGCCCCAACCTCCAGCGGGCCACTCGTTAGGCAGCAAGCGCCTATACCGCCTTTCATAGCATACTGGGCGCCAAACACCTTGCCTACCGTCGCCCCGGTGCCTGCTCCTACCGAGCCTTCAGCCATTTGTCCGCCGGCAGCCTGACAGGCGGCATAGCCCATCTCTTTATCTGGTCTTATCCGGTAATCGCCGCAATGCAGGTCAAACAGCACTGCGCCGGTAACGATTGGCACCTTGATGTCACCGACAACAAAGCCGGCCCCCTGCTCTTCCAGGTATTGCATAACACCGGCAGCCGCATCAAGGCCAAAAGCACTGCCACCGGCCAGTAAAACGGCATGGACTTTATCGACATAATTCTCCGGATTGAGTAGATCGGTTTCCCTTGTACCAGGCGCCCCGCCCCGCACATCGACACCGGCTACAGCTCCAGCCTGACAGATGATAACCGTACAGCCAGTAGCTGCCGTAAAGTCCTGAGCCTGTCCAATCTTGATTCCTCTAATCTCTGTTATACTCTGCATCGACTGCCACCATCCTTTCGCTAACTAAAATTCTCTAAATCAAATAAAAATCAATTTGCCGATACAAGCAATATTAAACCTGTAGCAAAAAAAACCTGCTGCTTAATCGTAACCGTCAAACCTGACCGCACCTTGCCGCCCCATGCAACAAATAAGAGAATAGAGCGAAACTCCTGAGAGGTCTCGTGATATTGCGCGAACTCTTGAGACATCGCTGTATGTTGCGGATTGCGCGAAGAACTGGAATTGACCCCCTTTTGCTTGACAGTGACAACGCTTAACACCTAAAGGGTCTGGCTTTTATGCTGAAAACCAGACCCTTTTTATCATATCCATATAAACCTTCATTATTATTTTTTAGCTATCATATCTTTTGTGGCGGCGGCAATATCCATCACCGTCATTTTATGCTCGGCATAGAGGAGTTCCGCATCACCGGAGGAGCCGAACCGATCACGAATTCCTACCCGCTTCATAGGAACGGGGTAGTTTTCAGAAAGAACCTCCGCCACGGCGGAACCCAGTCCGCCAATGATATTGTGATCCTCTACAGTAATAATTGCGCCTGTCTCCCGCGCAGCCTGAATCACTGAGTCCTCGTCCAGAGGCTTAATGGTGTGTATCTCAACCACTCTGACGTTGATTCCTTCCACCTTCAGCCGCTTGGCGGCGCTTATGGCCTTTGCCAGCAAAATTCCAGAGGCAAAAATTGTTGCGTCATCTCCAAAATTTTTCGCCATATTTGCCTTGCCCAATTCAAAATGGTAGCTGCCGGCACGGTGGATATCCTCCTCCGGATTGCGGTGGAGACGGACATACAGCGGCCCCTCAATATCAAGACTTGCGCGGGCGATGGCCCGTGCGGAAACCTCATCGGAGGGCTGGACAATGGTCATATTGGGTATGGAGCGGAAGATGCCCACATCCTCAATGGCAGCATGGGTTGCGCCGTCGCCACCCACCTGAAGGCCCACATGAGTGCCCACTACGGTGACGTTTAGCTTTGGGTAGCAGATAAACTGCCGCACCTGCTCACAAGCCCGCATACTGGTGAACACCGCAAAAGTGGCGGCATAAACCTTATGCCCGCAGCTGGCAAGACCCGAAGCCACACCCATAAGGTTCTGCTCGGCGATACCGATGGAAAAATCCCGGTCGGGATACTGCTTGCCGAAGGTTTCCAGTGCGCAGGCCTTGGTGTCGGCGTTGCATACCACAAAATCATGATTGGCAGCCAGCGCGGTCAGTTCCTGCCCGAAGGCAACTCTGGTTGAAATCGCCATGATTAGTTCCCTCCCTTGCTCAGATCTGCCATGGCCTGGCCCATCTGCTCGTCAGAGGGCGCCATACCGTGCCAGTCGGCCATATTCTCCATAAAGGAGATACCCTTGCCTTTGACGGTCTGAGCTAAAATAACCACAGGCCCTTCTGCGGCTTTGGCCTGATCTAGTCCATTAAGCACCTGCTCAATGTCGTTGCCGTCGGCTACCTTGATGACGGCCCAGCCAAAGGCCTCCCACTTCTTATCCAGCGGCTCAATAGACATCACATCGTTAATGGTTCCCTTAATCTGCAGATTGTTGCAGTCCACGATGGCAATAAGGTTTGTCACTTTATGGTGGGCGGCGCACATGGCGGCCTCCCATACCATGCCCTCCTGCTGCTCACCGTCACCCATCATAACGTAGACCTTGTAGTCCAATCCCTTTAGTCGGGCGGAGAGGGCCATGCCTATCCCCACGGACAGTCCATTGCCTAAAGAGCCGGAGGAGATGTCCACGCCGGGGGTTTTATTCATGTCAGGGTGTCCCTGCAAAATGGAACCGTACTCCCGAAGTTTGGTGAGATGGGAGACATCAAAATATCCCTTCCTTGCCAATACGGAGTATAGAATGGGACAGCAGTGCCCTTTAGAGAGGACAAAGCGATCACGGTCTGCCTTGCGGGGGTTCATGGGATCAAGGTTTTCCAGTGTGTCAAAATACAGTGCGGCAACAAATTCCACTGCTGAAAGAGAGCCGCCGGGGTGGCCGGAGCCTGCGGCGTGCACCATTTGAATGACATCCTGCCGCAGCTGATTGCACATGGCCTTCAGCGCGGGAATGTCTCTTGTTTGATTCACTCTCAAAGCCCCCTCATCTTATCCACGACCATATCCAGGCCGGAGTAGAAGCTGCACAGCAACGGTGTTTTTATATCTGTTAAAGCAGGCAGGAGCGCCCGCATACTCACCTGAGCCATGACAATAGCATCATAGCCCATGCTGTCCAGCTTGCGGATTTCTGCCAAAAGAATTTCATTATGTTTTTTGTTGTCGCCGGTGGCAAGTGCCTCCCACGCCTCCTGCTGGACATATTTGTCGATTTTCATTTGCTTTCCCGCTTCTGCGCCCAGACGCTGAATCAGGCGGCGGCTGGGCGCCTGAGTGGTTTCCAATGTTGAAATGAGCGCGATTTTTTCGCCCAGCGCCACCGCCTCTTTGGCCATGGGTTCATCAATGCGCACCACGGGAACTGCGGAGAACTTCCGGCATATCTCAGCCACATCACCCATGGTGGAACAGGAAAACAGAATAAGGTCTGCCCCGCCTTTTCTGCCGCCATCGTATAGAGGATGGTTCGTTCAATTACTGCCTTAGAGGGGGCGCCCACCTGACGCACGTCGGTCAGCACAGTGTCGTCAGTAATGTATGCCACCCTGACACCGGGAAGATTTTCCTGAAGATAAGCCACCGTGTCCTCACGCTTTGCGAAGCTCGTTTGCAGGATAGTAACCTGTTTTGCCTTTGCCATATCATTCACTCCAGTCTGATTCCTTAAGTACCAGGATGTTTGTCGTTCAAATCCACAATGCAATGATACATCAGAAAATTTGGAATGTGAAATACAGAAACTTTGGCTGCTCCAAGAAAAATTTGATAAGGAAATAGAACAAGCTCCCCTGCCATGTGGCAGGGGAGCTTGTTCTAAGCAAATGTCGCAATAATAAACGTACGCAGCCGCTGTACTGCGGGGGGTAAATACCGATTTTTTGGCCAGTGCAAAAAGATATCACGTCCGAGCAGTTTTTGGTCTTCCTCAACAAAAGGGATAATTTTTACGAAATTGCTTTGGAAGGATGGAACAATTGGCGCAATTGCAACCCCCATATTGGAGGTGATAAAGGCGCCCATAGCAGAGCATTCAGCCACGCTTAGTACAAATTTGGGCTCCAGTCCCCGTGCCCGGAAGCAGGAGGCAATATGACCGGAAATGTTGCTGCTCGTTCCTAAAGAAATCAGACCTTCGTTCTTTACGTCCTCCAGCCTTGCTTCTATTCTGTCTGCTAATCGATGATTTGCTGGGACAACAAGCTTTAATTCTTGTGTAAAGAGCAGCTGGCTATGCAGCTCCGAACCCATTGCCTGACCGGATATAATCAGATCCAACGTACCTTCCATGAGCTTATCAGTCAGACTCTGATTAACGGCCTGCACACAGCTTACGGTAATATTCCCGTTTTCTTTCTCAGAGTAAAAGGCTTCCAGCACTTTTGGAATGAAATCAAAACTGATGCTGTATATGTTACCAAGATTCACTGTTCCAAGGGAGGGGTCAATCAGCTCATACGCCTTCACCTTGATTGCTTCAATTTTATCTAAGGCAATTCTGGCATAAGGGAGAAGTTCTTTCCCATAGTGCGTGAGCTGCGTTTTATTCTCTTTGCGTTCAAAAAGGGGAACACCCAATTCTTTCTCCAGCTCAGAGATGGAGTAACTTAGACTGGGCTGAGAAATATACAGATGATTTGCCGCTTTGGTATAGTGCAGCACATCTGCCATAACACAAAAGCACCTTAACTGTTGCACGGTCATGGAAAGAATCGCCTCCTTTTAACCTTTTTGCAGATATTTTATCACACAGATGATGGAAAAGCACGGTTTGCCATACAAAAGGCCTATTAAATTTTTCTGGGAGCTGATTAAAAATCTCGATTTGACTTTATATAGCGCTGGAATATAAAATGACACACATCCAGATACGCCATTCAAATCCACACAAAATACTTTGAAGGGATGTATTATACCATGAAAAGGATTCTCGCACATCAGATTGTAGATTATCTTGAGCGCAGAGAGGTAGGGCATGTCTTCGGCCTGTGCGGACACACCGTCATCGCCATGCTGGATGCGCTGAAGGATGC
>Ga0153999_1000270_pt1 | contig 24765 bp, 13 predicted proteins | sample TSNC083MetaG_FD_104675 | JGI IMG/M metagenome (GOLD analysis project Ga0153999, IMG submission 104675) | Attine ant fungus gardens microbial communities from North Carolina, USA - TSNC083 MetaG | ecosystem: Host-associated > Fungi > Mycelium > Unclassified | place: USA: North Carolina, Lumber... | reverse complement strand
TTCGCTTATTTCCTGCATTTCTGGTATACTTTTATTAATACAAGCCAGAGAAGGAGGCGCGCTATGGGAGGCAATTACGAAAAAAGTATGTACAACCAGCTCATGGATGTAATGGCGCGTCTTATCACTTCTAGACAATTTGTCAAATTATTTTAAAAAAAACAAAGGGTATCCTGTAAACAAAATGAGGTTCTGAGAGGAAATGTAATTTGGAGACAGCCAATGAGACCAACGAATGAAAAATTAAAACAGGCCATTTTGGATGCAGGGAAGCAGGAATTCTTAACTCAGGGATACCAGAAAGCATCCATGCGAAAAATCGCAAAATCAGCAGGAGCAACAACTGGTGCTGTTTATATTTATTTTACTGATAAACAGGCATTATTTCACGCACTTGTATCAGAGGCTGCTGGGCAGCTTGAGGATCGGTACAGAGAACGGCAGCGAGTGTTTTGGGATCTGGATGTGGATCATCAGATTGAAAACCTGAGTCAGCTTGCAAAACATGACCATAATTGGTTAATCGAATATGTTTATGACCACTTTGAAGTGTTTAAGTTGATTTGCTGCTGTTCTGCCGGAACGGTTTATGAGAATTATATCGATCAGCTGGTTCAAATTGAAGTAGAAGCCAGCCTGACTTTTATTGAGCGGCTTCAATTGGAAAGAGGAAAACAGTTAAGGATCGATAAAGAGCTGGTTCATATTGTCTCCAATGCTTTGTTTTCTGGTATTTTCGAAACAGTAATTCACGATATGCCGCGGGAAAAAGCCAGAGAATATATTGAACGGCTGTATGTTTTTTATGAAGCCGGTTGGTTTAAACTTCTGGAATTAGAATTATAATCAGAGCAATGCGTCCTGATTCTCAGTGAGGAACGTAATATTTTATGATCTGCTTCCCAGAGAATAGAATGTTACGTTCCTTTTTTTGCTATCATATATAGGATGGAAGGACATTCTTTTAAAAGTAATTTTAATGCCTGCCATAATATACCTTGACAAAAGCCATAATTAGAATTAAAATAGCAGTGTTATCTAAAACAGTTAAAGTTCGGAGTATTTGACTGCTCCGCTCTTTAACACCCAAGGTTAGCTTCATCTAACTACATGTTTCATGATAAATATCTCATTGTACGCATAACGAGGGAAAGATTAGGAAGGAGTCTTTTTAATGGAGGATTATGAAAAACAATCTTCAGCCAATATTTTGATGGAATGGGGAAAAAAATATCAATCACAGTTCATTCTGTCAATTTTTTTTGCAGTGATCGGAGTCGCAGGAGGAATTGTCCCATATTTTTGTGCGGCTCAAATGGTTGGCGGGCTGTTGGAAGGGAATGATGACTTTCATTTTTATGATATATGGTGCGGGGCAGCGCTGGCAGGATATCTGGTAAAAATCATATTTTCCTGTACTTCCACGTCCATATCCCATAAAGCTACATACAGATCGCTGAAGGATCTGCGGATCCGTTTAATTAAAAAACTGACACGGCTTCCCATGGGAACCATATTGGACACCCCTTCCGGGCAGTATAAAACGGTCATAGTAGAGCGGGTGGAAGGCATGGAACCCACATTGGCCCATCTGATTCCGGAGATGACCGCGAACGTATTGATTCCCATTTTTATTTTCATTTATCTTCTTATATTAGATTGGAGGATGGCATTTATCTCAATCATCACACTGATTGTGGGAATGTCTGTTATGATGTATGGGATGAGAGGATATGCCAAGCGGTATGAAGGGGCGGTCCTTGCAGGACGGAAAATGGTAAATGCCATTATCGAATACATCAACGGAATAGAAGTGATCAAGACCTTTAACCAGTCAGCCGGCTCCTATAAAAAGTATGCTGATGCCGTATCCTATAACGGAAATTACTATATTGACTGGATGAGAGATAATCAGAAAACAATGTGTGCGTATCAGGCCATACTCCCGGCCAATTTACTGACGGTGCTGCCGGCGGGATTGTATTTCTGGGCCACAGGAAGTATTGCTTTTCATGAACTGCTGACGATCATCATCTTAGCTCTGGGCATTATCGGACCCATTATGGCTGCCTTCACATTTACAGATGATATTGCGGTGCTTGGTGCCAATGTTGCAGAAATTAATGATATTTTAAATGCCGTGGAACTGAACCGTTCAGAAACTGATGCAGTATTGGACGGAAGTGATATTCAGTTAAACGATGTTTCTTTTACATATGGAACGGGCAATGAACAGGCTCTTGATCATGTCAGCTTAAGGATTCCTGCAGGGACAATGACGGCACTGGTAGGCCCCTCTGGTTCCGGTAAATCCACTCTGGCTAAATTGATTGCCGGCTTTTGGGATGTAACAGAGGGGGTAATTCATATCGGCGATGTTGAGATGAAACAGATTCCTGTGTCACAGCTGAATTGTCAGATTGCTTACGTTTCACAGGATACGTATTTATTTAACCGCAGCATCCGTGAGAATATCCGGATGGGCAATTTACATGCATCGGATAAAGAGGTGGAAGAAGTGGCAAAACGTGCCGGCTGTGATGAATTTATCCGGAAACTGGAACATGGCTATGATACCCTGGTGGGAACGGCCGGAGGCAGTTTGTCCGGCGGCGAGAGGCAAAGAATCACCATTGCCAGAGCAATGCTTAAAAATGCCCCGATTGTAATTTTAGATGAAGCTACGGCAGCAATGGATCCGGAAAATGAAGCTGAAATTCAAAGAGCACTTTCTTCCCTGACCAAAGGAAAGACATTGATCATAATTGCCCATCGTTTATCAACAATTGTTGATGCGGATCAGATTGTTGTGGTAAACCATGGCAGGATTGAAGCGGCGGGCAGGCAGGATGAGCTGCTTCTTCAGTGCCCTCTGTATCAGGAAATGTGGAATGCACATATGGATGTCAAGGATCAGGCGTAGAGGAGGGAATGAAATGATACATATTTTTCGGAAGATCTTTACCTTTGCCGGAGAGCGGAAAAAGATACTGGTTCAGTCAATCTGGATTAGTTTTCTTGGATCTGTTTTTGCGGCGCTTCAGTTTTGGGCATTGCTGATTTTGATTCAGAATATTCTGACTGATAACCGTGAGTTAAAAACCGCCGCATATCTTTTTGGGATCATGCTGGTGTCCATTGCCGGAAAAGCCTGGGCGACTTATGGATCCGTAATCAAACAGACTGAAACCGGATATGGTATGGTCATTGATAAAAGAGTGCATATCGGGGATCGGTTAAAATACATTCCCATGGGATTTTTTAATGAAAATAATCTTGGCAATTTAACTGCAGTTGTAACTACTTCTCTTGCAGATGTGGAAAACACGGCGGCCCGGAGTCTGGCTATCATACTGAGCGGCATCTTACAGTCCCTGGCTTTTTCCATCGCTGTGCTGTTCATTGATTTCAGAATCGGCCTGGTGGTTTTAGGGGGAATGATTATTTATCTGGTCATTACGGAAGTGGCCCAGCGCCGCTCCCGCATTGTCTCCGGGAAACGGCAGACTGCACAGGAAGAGCTGGTGGGAGCAATTTTGGAATATGTGCAGGGGATGAGTGTGGTGAAATCGTTTAATCTGGAAGCTGCCGGAAATCAGGAAATTGATGATGCCATACATAAGAGCTGTGAAAAAAACATTAACCTGACTTTAAAAAGTGTTCCCTGGGATGGGTTAAAGCAGCTGATTGTAAGGGCTGCCGGTACAGGAATCCTGTTGATGACTGTCCGTCTGTATCTGGATGGAGGACTGGAGCTTGTTAAATGCCTGCTGCTGATCATTGCTTCCTTTATGGTTTACAGTGAACTGGAATCAGCGGGTAATATGGCTTCCATGCTTCAGATGCTGAATGATTCTATGGATAAGGCAAATGCCATTGATGAAACTCCCATTATGGACCAGAACGGAATGGAGATCGTCCCGGAGAATATGGGAATCAAATTTCAGGATGTTGACTTTTGTTATGAAAAAAGTGAGAGAAAGGTGCTGGAAAAAATCAACCTGGTTATTCCTGAGAAATCAACTGTGGCAGTGATCGGACCCAGCGGCGGCGGAAAATCCACACTTTGCAGTTTGATCGCAAGGTTTTGGGATGTGACCGGCGGCCGGATCCTTTTGGGAGGAACCGATATCAGAAACTATACGCTGGACAGTCTTTTAGAGCATATCAGCATGGTGTTCCAGAGCGTGTATCTGTTTCAGGATACCATCGAAAATAACATTAAATTCGGCAGACCGGATGCCACGCATGAAGAGGTGGTAACGGCTGCTAAGGCTGCCTGCTGCGATGAATTTATCCGCCAGCTGCCGGAGGGTTATCATACGGTGCTGGGAGAGGGGGGAGGCAATCTTTCCGGAGGAGAAAAACAGCGGCTTTCCATTGCCAGGGCAATGCTTAAAAATGCCCCGATTGTAATTCTCGATGAGGCGACAGCCAATGTGGACCCTGAGAATGAAGCGGATTTACAGAAGGCCATTGAGGCGTTAACTCACAATAAAACCATTATCATGATCGCCCACCGCTTAAAAACAGTGAGAAATGCAGATCAGATCATTGTTTTGGATCAAGGGAATATCGTGCAGAAAGGCAGACATGAGGAGCTGGTCAAGCAGCCGGGAATTTACGTAGATTTTATTAACGTCAGAAAAGAATCAGTCAGCTGGAAGGTGAGCCAATGAACGGAACTGCAGCAGGGTATGAGAAAACATTTCCCTTTGAGAGTAAGCTGATCCTTAACCCGGGAGCGGGAAATGAGAATAGGGTAATGAATGTATTTTGTTTCCACCATGCAGGCGGAACCGCAGCATCTTACCGGAAATGGACCACAAAATTACTGCCGGTCAGAATCATCTGCGTGGAGCTGATGGGAAAAGGAACCAGGCGCGGGGAACCGTTTATTGGGAACAGCAAAATGCTGGCACAGACACTGGCACAGCAGATCAAGGCTAAAACAGGAAGTGCACCGTTTTGCCTGTTTGGCCACAGCATGGGAGCGGTGCTGGCATTTGAAGTCTGCTGCATCCTGGAACGGTTATATGGGGTGAAGCCGGAAAAGCTGATCGTGGCAGGCCGTCAGGCTCCCCAGGATGAGAATCGTTCCGAGTTCAAAACTTATATGGATGATCAGGCCCTGATTGAGGAATTGAGGCGTTATCAGCTCACCCCGGAGGATGTGCTGCAGAATGAGCAGTTTATGAGCTATTACCTGCCTGAAATCAGAAGAGATTATCAATTGAGTGAGAGCTTTTGCTACAACGGCGAAAGGACCGATGTTCCGGTAATCGCCCATGCGGCCTTAAAAGATGCAGGGGCAGACAGGAAAATGATGAAGCGTTGGAAAGAAGTAACTACAAATCATTTTGAGATTCGGGAGTTCAAAGGAAACCACTTTTTTGTGTTGGAGGATGAAAGCTATCTTGCCGCTTTAGCAGAAGATGTGATGAAGTAAAAAGGCCAAAGGAGGATAATGATAAAATGAGCAGAGAAAGCAGCAGTAAATTGAGTATGAAAGACATAATAATAGCATCTGTTTTGGGGGTGATTTGCATTGCGATCCGCTTTCTTTTTATGATCTTAGGAGGGATCCTGCCTGTTGCATGGTTTGCATCCCATATGTTTGATGCAATTTTCATTGGTCCGGTTTATATGCTTATTGTAGCAAAGACCAGAAGAACAGGACCTGTTTTTGTGATCAGCCTGGTAACGGGAATTATATTTATTTCAGCAGCAATTTCAATCGTCGTTTCAGAAATTATTGCCGGTATTTTAGCTGAACTGGCGCTCAGAAAAGGGAAGTTTGAAAATAAGTTCTGGATCATGATCTCTTATGTTATCTTTTCTTTTGGATTTATTGGAGATTTTTATCTGTTGTGGTTCCACAAAGAGTCCTTTTTGAAATATTCGGAAAATTTTATGAATGCCGAGTATCTGGATGCGTTAAGCCGGCTGGTCTCCGTACCGACAATGATCTTTATTATCGCCAGCATTCTGATTGGTTCTTTGGCAGGCGGGTTCTTAGGTTTTAAACTGATGAGAAAACACTTTGTAAAGGCAGGAGTTGCTCAGTAATGTATGGAAAAAGCAGGGGATTGGATCCACGGATCGGCATGATTCTGATCATTTTATCAGTGGTTATTGTATTTTCCCATACAAAGTTATATATAGAATGGATTTTTATGTCCAGCATTTTATTTTTAATGTATTGTTTCGGAGTCAGAAAAACCATGTTTCAGATTTTAGCCGGTTATCTGGTCTTATGTGTCATTCAGGTTCTCGTAATTCCTAATGTAAATGTCACATTGGCCAGCATGATATCGGTAGCTGTTTATTTTAAAATGATTTTCCCATGTGGTGCGGCCGTAGCCCTGTTTTGCGCAACAACACCGGTCCGGGTTTTGCTGGAGGCTTTCCGGAGAATGCATATTCCATTATCTGTTTCAGTGGCGGTAGCGGTGTCTGCCAGATATTTTCCCACGCTGAAGGATGAACTGACGGCAATTTGGAATGCCATGCGCCTGCGTAACATAAAGGGAATGGAACAGAAAATAGAGAGTATGTATGTACCGCTTTTAATGAGTGCGGTAAAGACCGGTGAAGAACTGGCACAATCGGCCATTGTCCGGGGAATTGAAAATCCTGCTCCCAAGACTTCGATTGTCGAGATCCGGATCCGGTTATTGGATGTTCTGGTACTGGTGTATTTCCTGCTGCTGGCAGGGGCAGCCATTTGGCTGGGGTAAAAACCATTGGGAGGCAAAATGATTCTTATTTGTGATGTGACATTTACATATGAGGGAGAAGAAAAGGCCAGCTTGCTCCATTGCAGTATGGAGGTGAAACGGGGAGAATTTGTTCTGCTCTGCGGGAAAAGCGGATGCGGTAAAACGACGCTTACTAAGCTAATCAATGGACTGATTCCGGAACAGATTCCAGGGACTTTAAGCGGCTCGGTGTGGATTAACAATGAAAATACTGCCGACCAGCCGACCTGGAAACTGTCGGAAACGGTAGGATCTGTTTTTCAAAATCCCAGAACCCAATTTTTTAATTTGGATACCACCAGCGAGATTGTATACGGACTGGAAAATAAGGGAGTTCCCAAAGATGACATTATGGGACGCTTACAGCAGGTTGTAGCGGAATATCATCTGCACACACTGATGGAGAAAAGTGTCTTTGAATTGTCAGGAGGAGAAAAGCAGAAGGTTGCCATTGCTTCCGCATATATGGAACAACCGGAGATTTATGTGCTTGACGAACCTTCCGCTAATTTGGATCAGGAAGAAATACTGCGGCTGCAGGGATTGTTAAAACAATTAAAAAAGCAGGGAAAAACCATTGTGATTGCGGAACACAGGGTCTGGTATCTGGCGGATCTGCTGGACCGGGCGCTTTGGCTGGAAGAGGGGACCGTTGCAAAAGAGTGGAGTCAGGAGGAATTTAAGGCTCTGACTCCTGAACAATGCCGGGAATGGTCGATCCGTTCCGTTGATCCGGTGGAAATTCATGAGGAACGGGTTCAAATCCAGAGCAATGAGGGCCTGATGGTGAAAAATCTGGCGGTTAAAAGAGGACAGCGTATTTTATGGGAACACCTTTCCTTTACTGCATTGAAAGGAACCGTGGTAGCCGTTTGCGGCAAAAACGGAGCGGGAAAAACAACTCTGGTCCAGTGTTTGTGCGGACTCAGGAAGTGTAAACAGGGGGAGCTGTATCTGGATGGCAGGCGGATGAACCGGAAACAGCTTTGCAAAAGCAGTTTTTTGATTATGCAGGATGTCAATCACCAGCTTTTTTCCGACAGTGTGCTGTCAGAGGTTATGCTTGGAAATGGTGCTTCTGAAAAGGAGGCCATGGAGGTTCTTGACACCATGGAACTGAGTGGGTTTTTAGAAAAGCATCCCATGGCTTTATCAGGCGGGCAGAAGCAGCGACTGGCAGTTGCTACGGGATGCTTAAGTGAAAAAGAGATTATTATTTTCGATGAACCAACCAGCGGTTTGGACCTGGATAACATGAAACGGGTAGGCGATTTAATCAATATGTTGTGTGAAAAGAATAAAATTGCTATTGTCATTACTCATGATTTAGAATTTATCAATCATTTAAGAGCATCAGTGGTTACAATCGGCTAAGCCGGTTGATAATCATATCCGTGAGTTAGTCTAAACTAATTAAATGCAGCGGAAAGGGGGGTATTTATGATCGGTGTCATTGGAGGGTATGGGAATATTGGCCGTGAGGTGATTCAATTGCTGACAAAACGGGGATATGAGAGGATCACGGTTGGCAGCCGAAGGCAGAATCCAGATAATCCTATATCATGGAGCTATGTGAATATTGAAGAAGAGGAGAGTCTTCTTCATTTTATGAACCGGCATTTCATTGTGATAAACACGGCCGGGCCGTCGTCTTTGTTGTCATTGAAAGCAGCAGAATGCGCGTTAAAGTCCGGCTGCCATTACATTGACTGCGGTTACAACCGTGAAGTGACCAGGCTTTCAGTGAAAGATAAAGCTCAGTGCATGTTATACAATATGGGTTCAGTACCGGGATTCTCAGAACTTTTACCTCTTGTCTTTCAGGAAGATTTTTTAAGGATCCAGAGGTTTAAGCATTTCTACAGCATCACCGGTAAGTTTACTCAGACGGCTGCAATTGATTTTATGACTGGGATCTTTAACGGAAATGGAGGATCGCCCCTGCAGAAAGCCGGAAAAATTCCAGAAATAAGTGAACTTCAGCCGTTTTACAAAAACGCAGAACGCATGATACCATACGAAAACGCTGATACGGCTCGTGTTCAGGAGATGATGAACGGAGTGGAGGCACAATGGTTTCATGTGATTTGCGGCAGCAATATCAATGCTTTTTACAAAAATCTATTAAAAAGGTATGTTCAGGACAGAGAAAAGCTGGCTGCCGAACTTTGTCTGGCTGCTGAACTTGATCGTATGCTCCTTCCTTCCCAGGTGATGTTCTTACTTGAAATGGAGGGGATCAACCAGGAGAAAAAACCACAGAAAAACTTATATTATCTTCAGGCCCCGGGGCAAAGCAAGTTATCGGCAGCCTTTTGTACGGCGGTCTGTGAATGTCTTTTAGAAGGCTGCATAGAACCGGGGATTGGCTGGATTGAAAAGCTTACGGACCCGGCGGCTGTGTTGGAAAAAGTGAAGCAGTATGGACTTGTAAGTCTGAAAAAGACAGTGCATGGAGCATTGGAGGAAAAGGAAGAAGGAGTTTTGTAACGTACAAAGGAGAACTTATGGAAATGATTTTACAGAATTTATCCGAGATGGAAAACCGGGGGATTCGTCTGAATGAACAGGACGGAAACATAAAATATCATGCTCCGAAAGGGACGTTAACACCGGAAGATATTCAGTTTTTAAAAACCCATAAACCTGAAATCATAAAAATTTTAAAACACCGGGAAGGGAAGGCAGTTCTTCCCACTGATCCGGAGCAGCAATATGAGCCATTTCCCCTTACCGGTATCCAGGAGGCATATTTGTTAGGGAGAAACAATACGTATCAATACGGAGGGGTATCCTGTCACATCTATATGGAAATCGAATATCCATCCCTGGATCCGGACCGGGTGGAAGAGGTGTGGAATCAACTGATTGACAGGCATGGGATGTTAAAAACGGTGTTCAGTCAGGAAGGATATCAGCAGGAGCTGCCGGAAGTTCCGTATTTTAAAATCATCAGAGCAGCCGGGGAGCAGGAGAGTCTGGATCTACGCGGACAATTAGACCATAAGATGTATCCGGTTGATCGCTGGCCGCTGTTTGACATCGGTGTGTCAGATTTAGGCGGATGCAGCATTCTTCATTATTCAACGGAGTTTCTGATCGTGGACTGGACAAGTATCTGGATGCTGCTGTCAGAGTTTGAAGCCATCTATTTCAGGCAGCAGCAGATGCCCAGGCTGAAGCTGCGTTTCCGGGATTATGTATTAGGGGAAAGGCAGTTGAAGCATACCCTGAAATATAAAAGGGATCAGCAGTACTGGCTGGAAAAAATACCGGATATAAAAGCAGCTCCCAAGCTCCCCCAGGATCATAGCAGACAGTTACAGAACACATTCCGCCGGCTGCAGATGGAAATCGCCTCGGAACACTGGGAACAGATCAAGAAAAAATGTAAATCAGCCGGCGTCACCCCTACCAGTTATGTGCTGGCCGCATATGCAAAAGTGCTTGCCAGGTACAGTGAGACAGATGAATTTACCATAAATATGATCATGCTGAATCGCCAGCCCCTTCATGAACAGGTCAATCAGATCATCGGAGATTTTACGTCGAACACACTGATTCCGGTTATTATGAGGGAGGGACGGCCATTTATTAATGAGGTTCTGGAGATCAATCAGGCTGTCTTTGAAGCCCTGGATCATGGCCTGTTCTCCGGTGTGGAAATTCTCCGGGAACTGTCGCGTCAAAAAGGCAGGGATGCAGCGTTTATGCCGATTATCTTTACCAGTGCCATAGGCATTACCAGCCAGAATGATGAAATTGCAGGAAAAATAAGAAATACCGGAATCAGTCAGACGCCCCAGGCCTTTGTTGACTGTCAGGCAATGGATGGCAGCTTTGGCCTGAGGATCAACTGGGATGTGAGAGAAGGGATTTTTTATGATGGGTATCTGGAAGATATGTTTCAGACATTTGAAACAGTTATACTGGAGGCCGCCTCTCCTGAAACCAACTGGATGAAGGAGTTCTCCTTTGCTTTGCCTGAGTGGCAGCAGCTGGAAAGAGACGCAGCCAACCGGACTGCCGGACCAGTGGGGAATAAAACCCTTCATCAGCTGGTGCTGGACCAGGCCCAAAGGACACCGGACCTGCTGGCTGCGGCAGATTGTGAACATCGGTTCAGCTATTGCCGGCTGATAGAAAAGAGTAAGCAATTGGCTTCTGCCATAAAGGAATTTGGTTTGGCAGAAGGAGCCCATATGGGAATTATAATGCCGAAAAATGTATACCAGATTGTTGCCGCTTTAGGTACGCTGCTGTGCGGCGGGGTATTTGTTCCCATCGATGACAGCGAAGCCTTTGAACGGACGGAAACGATTATCAAAAATGCTGATATCAAGCTGCTGCTGGTGCATAGCCGTACCAGGTATCAGACGGATCATTTAAAGGTGATCGTGGTAGATCAGCTGGAGCAAACCGGGGAACAGGAAACAGAAGTCCAGGTCCATGACGGACTTCCGGCTTACATCATTTACACTTCCGGTTCAACGGGAATTCCCAAAGGAGTGGTCATCAGCCACAAGGCCGCAGTGAACACCATCTGTGATGTGAACGGACGCTTCGGAATCAGGGAAGGAGACCGGGTGCTGGGGCTGTCACAGCTGAATTTTGATTTATCCGTTTATGATATTTTTGGAATGCTGAGTGTTGGCGGCGGGGTGATCTACCCTGACCATGATAAATATTCAGACCCATCCCACTGGGTAAAGTTAATAGAAAAATACCGGATTTCGGTCTGGAACTCGGTTCCTTCTCTGCTGGTAATGCTGCAGGAATATTTGCAGACTCAAAAGGAGCAGCAGCTGGATTCCATGAGAGTTGTTTTGCTGTCCGGAGACTGGATCCCCCTCCAGCTTCCTCAGAAGATACAGCCATTTTTGCCGTCAGCTGAAATTGTCAGTCTGGGCGGTGCCACCGAAGCCGCAATCTGGTCCATTTATCATGTGTATCGGGGATTGAAACCGGATTGGGTAAGCATACCATATGGAAAGCCTCTGGCCAACCAGCAGATCCATATATTAAATAAAAAACTGGAAGAAAGTCCGGTGTGGTTAAAAGGAGACTTATACATTTCCGGAGAGGGATTGGCCATGGGATATTATGGTGATAACGACAGAACCGGGGAACAGTTCTTTTTCGTCCCCTCCCTGGGCAGGAGAGTTTACCGCACCGGTGATATGGGAAGATATATGCCGGGCGGAGAAATTGAATTCCTGGGCAGGGAGGATAAGCAGATCAAAATCCTGGGCTTTCGGATTGAACTGGGAGAGATTGAGTCAGCCTTAAAGCGGTTTCCTGGTGTGGAAGGTGCAATGGCAGTAACCGTTGCGGTTGGTAATATGACAAAAATCATTGGAATAACATGGGGAGGAGAAAACCCACTAAAAGAGGCGGAAATAAAAGATTTTTTAAAGGACAAGATTCCATCTTACATGATTCCCTATCGTATGATCCATGTGGAGCAGGTGCCATTAACCCCAAATGGAAAAACAGACAGAAAAGCACTGGAAAGCCTGGTTCTCTCCCAGATGGAGGCAGCTTCAACCGGGCCTGAGCAGGAGCTTATGATTTCCTCCTGCGGCTGTCTGGAAAAAATAAAAAGTACGGTTTGCCGGGTCATGGAATTACCGGATGTCGGCATACATGAGGATCTTTACGGAATAGGAGCGGATTCTCTGATTATGAATCGTCTTGCTGCAAGCTTAACGGAAGCATTTTCCCAATATTATGATTTTGAAGAGATTCTCATCCAGCTATTGAATAATCCTACCATTGAGGCTTTCAGCCAGTTTATAGAGAGAAGTGAGGGAAAAGTCAGTTGAGTAAATGGACAGCACATGAAGTACGGCACAGGGATGGAGGGATCAATTTCATCAGTTTTCCCTATGCAGGCGGAAGTCCCAGTATGTTTGCACCCTGGAAAAGTGAAATTCCGGAGACTATTAATTTTTTTTCCGTTCTCTATCCCGGACGGGAATTGCGGAAAAGTGATCTCATGCCAAAGACTGTGGACTTGTTTGCCAAACAGTTTGTGGATGAAAACCAGGAATTGTTTCAAAATGAGTTTATTCTGTTCGGTCATTGCACCGGCACTTTGCTTGCCTATGAGGTACTGATGGAGGTGCGGCAGCGGTTTGGGAAAGAGCCTTTGTATCTCCTGGCTTCCGGTTCAGAATCACCACGGTTTTTAATGACAAGGGAACGTGAAATGGAAAAGCGCGGCGCCTCTGATGAAGAAATGATTGACCGGATGGTGGAATATGAGCTGGTTGATCCGGACACGGCACGCAGCGTTCTGTTTCAAAAGTATTATCTGCCGATTTACCGGATGGATCTTAACATGCTTTCAACGTATCAGTTTACCGGTCATGAGAAATTACATTGCCCCATACGGGTGATGTATGGAAAGGACGACCCTACCTTGCGAAAGGAAGAGGTTCAGGATTGGGAAGCATTTTCTGACGATACGGTTGAATTTAAGCTGTTTCAAGGAAAACATTTTTATTTTGCAGAAGACAAAATGCCGCTCCTTGGATATGTAAAAGAGTTGATTGAACCATTCACATGAAAAGAAAGAGGGGACTCCTGTTATGATGAAAATAACATACGATATTGAACAAATTACCTTCCATGAAAAGCTGACGGAATTGTCTGCCAGATATCAGGATAAGACTGCAATGATTGACGGTGATATGCAGTTTACATATTTGGATTTGCTGAACTATTCTGAGAATTTGGCTTCCGGATATCTGGAAATGGGAATTAAAAAAGGCGACCATGTGCTGCTGCAGCTGCCAAATACAGCGGGATTTGTTTTTACCATATTTGCACTGGCTCAGATTGGGGCCATACCGATTATGGGGCTTCCGTCACTGAGGGAAGCTGATTTAAAACATATGATTCAGTTCACCCAGCCAACTGCTTATATTGCCGCGGAACATTATCTTGGCTACGATTATGGGCAGCTGGCAGCCAGGCTGCAGCAGGAATATCCATGCATTAAGTATGTTGTGTTTGATTCTGAGAAAAGCGATAAGCAGACGATTCAGCAGCTTTACCGTAAAAAATCAGATCCTGCTGACGAGGCGGCAGTGCCTGGGGATCTTGCATTTTTATTGCTTTCCGGAGGAACCACCAATACGCCTAAGTTAATCCCAAGAACCCAGGCTGATTATTTATATAATGGGAAAAAAGCAGCCAAACGGTGCCGGATGGATGAACAGACCGTATACCTGGCGGCACTGCCTGTTGCCCACAATTTTGCCCTGGGAAATGCCGGCATCATGGGAACCTTTTTGTCAGGCGGAACGGCCGTTCTTGCAAAGACCAGCAGCCCTGATGAGCTTTTGATGCTGATTGCACAGGAGCGGGTTACTCATACCGGTATGGTGCCCGCGGTAGTAAACCTTTTGATGGACATGCTGGAATGGTGGGATGAGGGAGACTTATCCAGCTGGAAAGTACTGCAGGTGGGCGGTTCTGTACTGGAACAGAGCATTGCCAAAAGGATTTTTGAACGGCTTCCCTGTAAGCTTCAGCAGACCTTTGGAATAGCGGAAGGCATTACTGCAATGACCAGTCTGGATGACAGCGATGAGATCATCTTATCCACACAGGGAACATTAATTTCTGAACTGGATGAAATCAAAATTGCAGATGAACAGGGAAACTGTGTGCCCCAGGGAGAATATGGAGAACTGCTTGCCAGAGGTCCTTATACCATTCATGGTTATTATGGCTCTGAAGAGGCAAATGCACGGAGCTTTACGGCGGATGGGTATTACCGCACCGGTGACAAGGCAATGATCACTGCCCAGGGAAATCTTGTGGTTTCCGGAAGGATTACAGAGCAGATCAACCGTGCCGGTGAAAAAATCATGCCCATAGAACTGGAAAACTGCCTGTGTGAGCATCCGCTGATTAAGGAAGCCAGCGTGGTGGGAGTTCCTGATGAGATGTATGGACATCAGGCATGTGCGCTTATTATTACTGAGGAGGAGGATCTGGATCTCTTAACAGTCAACAGCTTTTTAAAGGAGACCGGACTGGCAGATTATAAACGTCTTGACAGTCTGTACATACTGGAAGCGTTTCCCCTTACCAATGTGGGAAAGGTAAATAAGAAAAAACTGACAGAAATGGCCATTGCCAATAAGGTCAATTAAAGGAGCAGGCGTCCTTTTGACTGCGGTCAGCGGGCGGAAGGGGAGATGAAAAAGTGTTTGAATATCAGGATATTAAGATACAGATCGGAAGGATACTGAAGGTAAACCCGGAAAATATACATGATCAGGACAATCTGATTGAAATGGGAATTAATTCTTTGAAAATCATGAGACTGGTTAATGACTGGAGGAAACGAGGGGCAAAGGTAACTTTTGCAGAATTGATTTCACAGCCTACGTTTCAGGACTGGTGGATCCTCCTTTCCATCTATAATCAAAGGGAATCTGCGCCCAGGGAAACGAAGCTGGCATTGCCGAAAGACGATACAAAAAAACAGTTTGATTTAACGGATGTACAGTATGCCTACTGGGTCGGGCGGAAAAAGGGACAGGTTCTGGGGGATACCGGCTGCCATGCCTATATTGAAGTAGCCGGTGAGAACGTTGATGCAAAACAGCTGCAACAAGCCTGGAAACAGCTTATCATGCACCATCCCGCACTGCGGACCCGTTTTACGGAAGACGGAAAACAGGAGGTATTAACGGCTTCTCCTTATGAAGAGGTCACGTTATGTGATATGGGCAGCAGGACCCCGGAGGAAGTGGAACATGGATTAAATCAGCTGCGTCAGGCATTGTCCCATCGGAAATTATCCGTAGAAACAGGGGAGAATGCCGGATTGACATTAACGCTCCTGCCTGAGGGGAAAGCCAGGATTCACTTTGATGTGGACTTACTGGCAGCAGATGTACAGAGTTTCCAGATCATACTCCGTGATCTTGCAAGACTGTACCGCAGCGAGAACCTGTCTGTAAGCAAGGACTGGAATTTCGGTGCGTATTTGGAAGCAGTACATCAGCAGGCTGCCGGGGCACAAAAAGAGGCGGAAGCATTTTGGCAGGAGAAAATACCCACACTTCCCCTGGGTCCGGAGCTTCCGTTGAAAAAAGCGCCGGAAACAATAGAAAAAACAGTGTTTGTTCCTCACAAGGCCGGGTTTACTCCGGAACAATGGGAAACCATCAGGAAAAAGGCCGCTCAGTACCAGATCACTCCTGCAATGGTATTCTTAACAATTTATTGTGAGATCCTTGAAAGGTGGAGTGAAAAATCCCGTTTTCTGGTCAACCTCCCGCTGTTTAACCGGCATACGGAGTTTGACGGGATCGAAGATGTGGTGGCCGATTTTTCCAATATTTTATTATTGGATGTTGACTGCAGCGACACCAGAACCTTTGTGGAACGTGCCAGACAGCTACAACAGCGCTTTCACAATGATATAAAATATTCTGCCTGTTCCGGTGTTCAGGTGACAAGGGAACTGGCGCAGCGTTTTCCAGAAGCCAAATGCATTGCTCCGGTGGTATTTGCATGTAATTTAGGCGAACCGCTGCTGGATGACAGTTTTACAAAAACATTTGGTGAGCTGGAATTTATGGTATCCCAGACGCCCCAGGTGTGGATTGATTTCCAGACCTTTGATTATAACGGAGGACTTTATATCAGATGGGATGCGGTGGAAGAGCTTTTTCCTGACGGAATGATCGGGCAGATGTTTGGCACCTGCTGTGAGTGGATTGAAAAACTGGCAAGACCGGACAGCGACTGGCAGCAGGTCCTGCCGTCAGCGGAGCTGGAAGATATACGGTTAAAACGGGACCAGCAGATGAATCTGCAGGTTCCTAATGAAATGGAAACCTTGTTAGACGGTGTGTTTCCATATGCAGAAAGACATCCGGAGAAACCAGCGGTAATCCAGCCGGATACCGGGCAGGTACTGACTTACGGAGAACTGGTAAGAGTTTGAAAACGGCTGCTTATTTACAGAAGGCCGGAGTGAAAACAGGGTCTGTTGTTGCAATCACCATGGAACGGGGAATTTCCCAGGTCATCGGTGTGATGGGAATCCTGGCGGCAGGAGCATGCTATACTCCCATTTTCCCCACCCAGCCTGCTTCCCGGAGAACGGTTATGTACCGGAAGTCAAAGGCAGAGTATGTATTGACAACACGTGCAGTTATGGCTGAAATTGCTCCTGATGAGCAGGTGACCATGCTGTGCATAGAGGACAGTGAAAAGATATTGCCCCAGCAGAAGGCAAATCACGTTTCACCGGACAGCAGTGCCTATATTATTTTTACTTCAGGTTCCACCGGTGAGCCAAAAGGTGTGGAAGTCAGTCACAGAGGTGCGGTTAATACAATAGAAGCTGTTAACCGGATCTGTGGAATTCATGAAACGGATTCGGTGTTAGCTGTCTCTTCACTGGAATTTGATTTATCGGTTTATGATTTGTTTGGAACGTTAAATACCGGGGCATCACTTGTCTGCATTCCTGATCAGGAGCGGAGAAATGCCGAATACTGGGCCGATCTCATCCATCAATATCAAATCACAATCTGGAACAGCGTCCCGGTTTTGTTTGATATGCTGTTGATTGCGGCTAAGAGCAGGGGGATCCTTCTCAGTTCCCTGCGATGGATTTTTCTTTCCGGTGACTGGATTGGCCTGACCTTGCCGGAGCGGATGAAGGATCAGTGCCCCAATGCGAATATGCTGTCCATGGGCGGAGCCACAGAAGCTTCCATCTGGTCTAACTATTATGAAGTGACCCTGCCCCTGGAACCGGAATGGAAGTCTATCCCTTATGGGTATCCTTTAAGCAATCAAAAATACAGTATTATGGATGAAAAGCGTCGTCCCTGTCCGGACTGGGTACCAGGGGAACTGTGGATCGGAGGCAATGGCCTGGCATTGTCATATGTTGGGGAACCTCAGTTAACAGAGGAAAAGTTTATCCTTCATAACCATGAGCGATGGTACCGGACCGGGGATATGGGCCGTTACCGTCCTGATGGGCGGATTGAATTTCTCGGCAGAAAGGACTTACAGGTAAAAATCCGTGGCCATCGGATTGAATTGGGAGAAATAGAAGCTGCTGTTTTAAAGCATTCAGGAGTGGAGGAAGCAGTTGTTTTGGCAAAAGAACTGCCATCGGGACAAAAAGAACTGCTGGCATTTCTCACAGGGGAAAACTGCGGCAGGGATTCCAATGAATGGAAGAGAAGGCTGAAACGCCTGATTCCGGAGTATATGATCCCGAAACATTTTATTTATCTTGAACAGATGCCGTTAAATCAAAATGAAAAAGTGGACAGAAACCGTTTATTGTCCCTGGACATTACAGAAATGTACCAGACAGAAGAAGAAAAACGCCTGCCGGAAACAGAAACAGTGAAAAGGCTTGCTCAGATATGGAAAGAAATTTTAAAACAACCGGAAGTTTATTTGGAAGATTCCTATTTTGAATTAGGAGGAGACTCGCTGATTGCTACACAGCTGACGGCTGAAATACGGAAACGGTTTGGTGTGCCGTTTATGCTGGAACATGTATTTGAACAGCCGGTGCTTTCCCGGCAGGCAGAATTGTTGGATACAATGCGGCTGCAGGATGTGGGCCGGGAAGCCATATCAACAAATCAGGATCAGGTCATGCAAGCAGATCCTGCAGGCAGATTTGAGCCATTTCCGCTGACCGAAATTCAAAAAGCATACTGGATCGGCCGCAAGGGAGTTTATGACTTAGGGCAGGTATCCACCCATTACTATTTTGAAATTGAAAATAATGATTTCGAGATCGCCAGATTGAAGCAGGCCTTCCATGGATTTTTAAACGCCCACGATATGATGCGGGCGGTGATTTTAAGTGACGGAGAACGGCAGGTGGTTTTAAAGGAGATCCCGTCTTATGAACTGAAAGAATATCATCTGGAAGAAATGGACAGCGAGGAGATCGACGGTCATATAGAACAGATCCGCCGGGAATTGTCCCACCGTGTGTTCCAGCCTGAGGAATGGCCTCTGTTTGATATCAGGATTTCCGTGCTGCCGGAGAAAAAAGTTCGTCTGCATCTCTGCTTTGACAACATTATTTTCGATGGATGGAGCATCTTCTATTTCTTCCGGGAGATCAGCCGAATGTATGAGCAGGAGGAGTATTCTGTGCGCCGGCCGGCTGTCACGTTCCGGGATTATGTATTAGAAGCAGAGCGGATGAAACAGACGCCGGCATTTAAACAGGATAAGGAATACTGGATCAACCGCCTTTCCACCCTCCCGCGGCACCGGAATTGCCCACCCTGGAAGCCCCGGTCCACACCTTTGCCCATCTGGAGTACCGGCTTTCTTCTGAAAAGTGGGAAAAAATCAAAACTCATCTGACTGGAACAGGAGGTATCACCCCTTCGGTATTTCTGATTGGTGCATATGCTGAAATTCTGGCGGCCTGGAGCAGACATCAGAGATTTACCATCAATTTAACACGGTTTAACCGGATGCCGGTTCATCCTGAAATCAATGAAGTGGTGGGGGATTTTACTTCTCTGACTTTGCTGGAAATTGATATGAAGACAGGAATGACCGATTCCTTTACGAAACGCTGTAAAAAAATACAGAAACAGCTGCTGGCTGATTTAGAGCATCCTTTGTTCTGCGGTGTTTCTGTTCAGCGTGAATTGGGAAAATATTATCAAAGTCAGCAGGGAGTCATGATGCCGGTTGTATTTACCAGTTCTCTGGGACTGCAGGCAAACGGGAATGATCACAAAAACTGGTTTGAAAACCGTGTTTACAGCAGCTCGGAAACACCCCAGGTATGGCTGGACCATCAGGTGACAGAGGATCAGGGCGATCTGGTCCTGATTTGGGATTATGTAAAAGAGCTGTTCCCGGAGCGGATGATTTGGGAAATGTTCCATACATATGTAAAACTGATCGAGAGTTTATGTGAACATTTAGAAAACTGGGAAAAGCCGGATATTGAACTGGTCACCATTCCCCGGATTCAGGAGTTTCAGCAGGAGAATGTAAATAAGACAGTGATTCCTGATGATACGCTTGTTTCATTATTTGAACGGCAATGTGCCAAAACGCCTGAAAATATTGCAGTCTTTTATAAAGACTTAACCATTACTTATGGAGAACTGGAAAACCGTGTGAAACGGACTGCCGCCGAGATTTGCCTCAGACAAAACAGGAAACCTCTCATCGGCATTTATATGGAAAAAGGAATGGAGCAGGTAATCGCAGCACTGGCTGTTATGAAAACAGGCGCAGCTTATCTGCCGCTGGATATCCATCATCCTGCCGAACGGATTAACAGTCTGTTAGAACGGGCAGGAGTCCAGCTGCTGCTGTCCCAGTCCTGGATTAAAAAAGAGGGAATCAGGGCCGGGCAATGGATTGATGTTGATACCATTCCTTATACAGAAACAAAAGAGTGCGTCCTTGAGCCTGTTCTGCCGGAAGCTGTGGCTTATGTCATTTATACATCCGGATCCACCGGAGAACCCAAAGGTGTTACCATTACCCATAAAAATGCAGTGAACACAATCATTGATATCAATCGGCGTTTTAATGTTACAGAGGAGGACCGGAGCATTGCGCTTTCCAACTTAAATTTTGATCTGTCGGTCTACGATATCTTTGGCATGCTGTCAGCCGGCGGTGCTGTGGTAATTCCGGAGCAGGCACAGCTTAAAAATCCGGCTCATTGGGCGGCAGTCATGGAACAGCAGAAGGTCAGCATCTGGAACACAGTTCCTGCTTTTATGAGCATGCTGGTGGAGTTCTGCGGCCCTGGGACGATTGATGCCTCCCTGCGCCTGGTGATGTTGAGCGGTGATTGGATTCCAATGACTTTACCTGAGCAGATAAAACAGCTTTACCCTACATCCCTTCTGATTAGTCTGGGAGGGGCCACCGAAGCGGCTATCTGGTCAAACTATTATATTGTACACCAGGTATCTCCGGAATGGAGCAGCATCCCTTATGGAAAACCCTTAAGCAATCAGGTGCTGTACATATACAATGACAGAATGCAGCCCTGTCCGGTGGGAGTCTGCGGGGATCTGTATATCGGCGGAGCCGGTGTGGCCGCAGGATACTGGAATGATGAAAAACGCACGGAAGGACAATTTATCACCCATCCTCTTACAGGTGAACGGATATATAAAACCGGAGATCTGGCCAGATACATGCCTGACGGCAACATCGAATTTCTGGGACGGGAAGATAACCAGATTAAAATAAAAGGATTCCGCATCGGTCTGGGTGAGATTGAGCAGGCTGCCGGATTGTTTCCAGATGTAAAGGATGTGGCAGTCATTGCAGATCAAAGCCCGCAGCAGCAGCTATATGCATTTGTAACGGCAAAAACGGAAGAAAACCCTTACGGCCATTGTGAGTTAATCATAGCTGATCATGGTGATATCACTGATATTGCTTCGGATATGGCGAGTAAGGAGAATGTGGATGCAGTTCAAAGGATGCTGGAAGAGATGAACCTTGTGAGCATTTGTGCAGCGGCTGATATTATGAGAGAACTTGGCATATTAACGGGTGAAGCTGATGAATTTTCATTTGCAGACCGGGTGATTCAAACGAAAACAGACCGGCGTTTTCAGCCGCTTTTCAGACACTGGCTGGAACAGTTAAAACTGGCAGGCGCAGTTACACAGGACAATAGCGGACTGGAAATCTTCCGCTGCAGCCAGACTTACGGACAGTGGTCACTGGTCTCGCAAAAGGTTCAGGAACTGCCGGTATCAATGAAAGATTTGGCAGAATATTATCTGGAAACGCAGCAGACTTATGTGGCTGTGCTGCAGGGGAAAAAGGATGTTGTTTCTCTTTTCCTTGATCAGGATTTTACAGCGGCATTAAAGAAACTGAATTATTACCAGCGAATCAATCAGCATTATTACAATGCATTGAATCGTTTACTGAAACAATATACGGATAAGTTCTTTGAAGGAGAAAAATTAGCTGTCCTGGAGATTGGAACCAGATTCGGGAATATGCTGGATGAGGTGCTGAAAAACGAAGAACGTGAGAAGTGGGATTACACCTACTTTGACGAGTCAAAGTTTTTCCTGGCAGAAAAAGAATCCCGGCATCAGGGAATCCATTTTGAACTGTTTGATGTGAATCAACCGACTGATATGCAGTTGGCAAAAGGCCGGAAGTTTCACATCATACTGGCAGACAACACTCTCCACAGAGCAGCTGACATCAATACCGCACTTGAAAACATCAGGCAGCTGTTGCTGCCGGAAGGGGTATTGTTCTTTGTTGAGAATACAAAGATGAATTGTTTTGACTTAAATATTGCAGGGCTGTATGAGTACGGATTCAGTCGCTTTACAGACGAACGAAAGGAAACAGGAATCCCCTTTTTCAATCATCAGGAATGGAGCCGCCATTTAAAGAGCTGCAAAATGGAACTGATTGATTTGTTCTGTGACCTTGAGGAGATCACGGCTGTTTATGGCAGGAACCTTTATGCGGCCAGGGCAAAAGAAAATGTGAAAGTGATTGATACGGAAGCATTGTCAGAATTTCTGTCCGGACAGCTTCCGGAATATATGGTCCCCAGGCATGTTGCGGTACTTCCAAAGCTTCCTGTTACTGCCAATGGAAAAATTGACAGAAAAGGCCTGCTTCCATTTACAGGAACCGGTAGGGAAGAACGTAAGAAAATTGTTTCACCTGAAAATGAAGTGGAAGCTTTTATTTCAGAAATGTGGAAAGAGATGCTGCGGCTGGATTCCGTCAGTGTGACGGATAAGTTCTTTGAAATTGGCGGCGACTCCCTCCTTGCAATTCAAAGCATGAACCGGCTCATTAAGAAATATGATACGGAAATATCTCTCCAGGAAATTTTTTCAGCCAATACTGTCAGAAATTTGAGCAGCATGATTCAGGAGAAATTAACACTATACGCAGGCGCAATGGAAGGGGAGATATAGAATGAAAGGAAAGGAACTGCTGCCGGAAACACCATACCAGGAAATTGTTGCAGAAATATGGGGGAGAGTTTTAAAACATAAACAGTTTGGAATAGAAGATGATTTCTTTGATGTGGGAGGAACATCTCTGGGGGCAATAAACGTGATTTCTGAATTGAGTGAGAATTTTGAACTGGATATTGACGATGTTTTTGCCGCAATGACGGTCAGACATATTGCTGAATGCTTGCGGGAGAATCAGGAGGCGATGAAACAGAAGCTCAAGGACATTTTACATTTTAAAGATTTGAAGGAGATTTCAGACATTGAGCTGGAACGGTACCGGTCAGCCTTTGCAGGCCAGAATCAGATAAAGCCGGATTTCAATAAGTATCATCAGGTCCTGCTGCTGGGCGGAACCGGGTTTTTAGGGATCTACCTGTTAAAACAACTGTTGGTTCAGACAGACGCAGTGATCACTGTTCTGGTCCGCAGACACGGGGATGCTGCTGAAAGGCTGAAGAAACAGTATGAATATTATTTTGGTGATGGTTCCTATGTGCAGCATCAGGACCGGGTACAGATTGTATATGGAGATCTGACAAAAAAATGTATGGGCATCTCCGAAGATCTGTATGGGGCCCTGGCCCGGTCAATTGATGCGGTAGTAAATTCTGCCGCATTAGTAAAACATATGGGTAAAAATGATGATTTTGTTTCCGTAAATATCAAAACAGTAGAAACTATTCTGGAGTTTGCTTCCACGGGGTGCAAAAAGGCGGTTCATCATATGTCTACGATAGGAATCGCTTATGGTGAACAGGGAGAACATGCAAAAACGCTTTTCACAGAATATGATGAGCTGGCAGAGCATCCTTTAAATAATCAGTATTTGTCTTCCAAATACCAGGCGGAACAGCGGCTGATCCGTGCCAGAACAGGTGGGATTGAAAGCACGATTTACCGTATGAGCGGCATTTTATTTGATTCCCAGACAGGAAAGTATCAGCAGAATATGGAGCAAAGTACGGCATATATTTTTTACCGGGCATTGTATCGGCTGGGGATCGTTCCTGAAGAGATTAAGCGCCCCATGGATATATCAAATGTGGATATGATCAGTGAAGCCATAATCCGTTTGATGTTCAGCGATCAGGAAATCAATCAGATTCATCATGTAATCAATCCGAATGCATTGTCCATTGGAGAGATTTTAAAATTGATGAGGGGAAAGAATTCGTCTGTTTCCTTGAAAGAGATGTTAGTGGATGAAGTTTTTACATATTATCAGAAGACCCATCCGTCAAAACGGGAACATTTTTATGAGCTGGCATTTCACTGTGAAATTATCAGCTGGATCGGTAAGAACCAATACAACATTTGTATGGAAAAAACGGTCAATGTTTTAGAACAACTTGGAATGGCCTGGAACACACCGGATGCAGCGATGGTAGAGAGGGCTTGCGATCAGGCGAAAAAAGAAGGCTTCTGCTGACAGTATGTCCTGCAGGTGATGATTGTGCTACCGTCAAAGAGAAGAATGAAATATATTATCTTCCGGTTAGGTACCTGCTAATTTTTCGACAGATACTTTTCTGATATATTATGTGGGTCATGTCCCTGTTGAGATCGTGTATCAAGCGAAATATTAACCACGGTATAAAGCTATGAAGGTGTTTTCTTGCCATCATAGACGAAACGATTTGTCACCTCAAGAGCTGGATACACGAATTAAATATTTATTGGTAGGGTGGTAACTCACGTTGCCATAATGAAACCTAAATTCCCACCCACGATTATAACTATGTGGGTGGGGCGAATCCAAGTTTGACATACAATTCCTTCTGTTTTTCTGTTATCTCGCCGACACGCAATGAATGCCCTAGCGGTACTTTACAAGTTATGCAAGTGCCAGGTCTGCAAAGCCTTATATATCAAGGCTTTGCAGATGCTTTAAGGCGATTGCCTAACTGTATTTATTTTTTAGTTGGTAGATAGCTTCCACTTGCTGCGCAAGTTCATTTCCTTTTGTAAAGGAATGTACTTTT
>Ga0153999_1000268_pt1 | contig 24822 bp, 22 predicted proteins | sample TSNC083MetaG_FD_104675 | JGI IMG/M metagenome (GOLD analysis project Ga0153999, IMG submission 104675) | Attine ant fungus gardens microbial communities from North Carolina, USA - TSNC083 MetaG | ecosystem: Host-associated > Fungi > Mycelium > Unclassified | place: USA: North Carolina, Lumber... | reverse complement strand
CTGATCAATTTTTGGTCAGTGTCTTTTTTGGTGTGCTCGGTGAGCACACACCACTTATCCCGATTTTTTCAGTGTAATAATTCCTGTAGGTCTTCCGGTCTCTGGCGCATATTTGCCCAATGAGGCATTTGATCAAGGATACTCTGAAAAGTTTTAAGTGTTTCCGGTATGTCAATATTTTGTGGGCACATCACCTTACATTTTCCGCAAGCAATACAGGCAGAGGGGCGTTTTTCGGGTGCCATTGCGTCAATCTTCATACCGGAAGTGAGAGACGGGGAAAATCGGCAATCGTTGTAATAGGAAAGCAGTGTTGGGATATCTAATTTTTGCGGACAGTCGTCACAGCAATAACGGCAGGCGGTGCATGGCAATAAATGCAACATGCTTGCAGCCATCTAAATGCCCATGCCGCAATACTCTCATCAGGGCGCATCGCTCTTAATTTTGCAGAATTCTCCGTAGATAAAGAAACTAACCTTCCCCCTCTGACCGTCTCCATAACCCAAACGGGAATGCCGCGTTCGGTCAACAAATCATACTTTGCTTTAGCATCCTGCAATGTCTGATCCAGATAATTAAGCTGTATCTGGCAAAACTCCATCTCGCTGCCGTAAAGGGCTAGAAACTCTTTGATTATTTTTAAATCTCCGTGTGCAGAGAATCCAAAATGACGAATGCGCCCGATTTTTTTCTGCTCCAAGAAATAGTCGATGATGCCCCATTTGGAATCCGTATATGTTTTGATAGAGTTTTCATATATGTTATGCAGCAGATAGAAGTCAAAATATTCTACGCCGCATTTTTCTAGCTGTTCTTCAAAAGTTGCTTCAGGGTCATGGGAGACATGGATTTCATGTCCGGGGTATTTTGTCGCTATGTAGTAGGAATCACGGGGGAACTGCTTTAATGTGCGGCCGAGAATACTCTCCGATTCGCCATTATGATAAGGATAGTGCGATTTTATTGCGATGAAGGAATGGTGCCCAACGTCAAAAGAGACAGCAATAATTATCGAAAATTTGACGACCGAGATCTGAATTGGCTGAAAAGCCTGCTGTGTTTAAAGCGCTGTGGTATGAGCATCAAGGACATGAAATCATATATGAACTTATGCCAGATGGGATTTTCCACAATCAATGAACGAAAAGAGATTTTAGATATTCAAAAGAAAAAACTATTTGCGCAAATGGAACAGATACAAAAAAGTATTGATTTCATTGATGAGAAACAACATTATTTTGATGAAGTACTAGAGGGTAATATAGCTTATAAAAGTAATCTTATCAATGTCAAATGATAGCCTGGGTCATTTATAGTATGCCTATGTAGATAAAGCCATGTACCGGGGATTTTTCGTTTGAACTTTTCGTCTTGAATATGGGAAATAAAATAGTCAACGATAATAATATAGTTTTCAAAAATAAATGTAAATTACCCACCAAAAATCTGATTCAATGGAGGCAGGTATTGCTGAATTGCTAAGGGCAGTTTGAAAAAGTTGCTGTATATAAAAAATAGTGGTATATTCTTTTGGAGATATTGAATTTTTATAATATTTTAACATTCGTCGCACCTGTAACTGACTGCGATACTTGTTGCTGCTCATTCGTTCTCACATAGAAGGGGCGTGTTTCAAAATCAGTCTTTGATATTTTGAAAGTATCTTCTATGCGGGCCAACCCCCGATATACCTTTCTCATCTCTGAATCCGTCATGTTTAATTCGCTTGTGACGATGGAATAGTAGCCGTCATATTGCGCATCTTCCTCAATCATAACCTGACGATCCATCCGTTATTTCTTTGCGTATTTCTCGGAATAATAGACCATTTGTTTCTGGTCGATTTTACTGCTTTTTTCTTTTTCTTCTTGCTTCCAGGAACCGATACATTCACCTGTATTCCCTTTGGATGAATGCGGAACTTATGCATGAACCTGATTTCCTCCCCTTTGTTATGAAACGTATTATAAATTGCTCCGATAGGTAGATGCCCCGGTGTTTGTATACGTTGTTTTTATTTCGGCTTTCATGTTTTTGGAACGGTTCTGGAAATGATGTGAGAAGAATATAATAAACAATCATTACAAGGGGGAACATATATGGAGGAATACCAAATTGACAAACAGTTCCACGACTTGATGCAGTTGATGCAAGAGCAATCGATCGATATGATCAAAACAACTATGCTGCACAGTTTTCGCAATCTCAGCGCCGCTAATCAAACAATATTAGAAAACTATTTCGACAAGTACCCTTTCTGGGGAACATTACATGATGCCTCCTCCGATCATGATTGCCTATATAAAAAGGCAAAATCCCTGCATGAAAATGCCGAGAGTTATTTCTGGCTGTATGAACACCTGAGTGATTACAGGTCAAAAGCAACATTATTGGGCGTCTTAAAGAATTGGTGTTTTTTTTCTTCCATGAATCCATACCGGGAAAAAGTTTTTGATGATTATTTTGATCTGGATATCATGCATTGCAATCAAAATGAAGTACTTGTTGATGTCGGTGCGTTCACTGGTGATACGACGCTATCATATATCAAAACCTATGGTATCAATAATTACAAAAAGATTTATTGTTATGAAATTACTCCTTCCATTTTTACTACACTACACGATAATCTACACCAATTCAAAAATATTGAGTGCAGACAGCTTGGGTTATCCGATAGCCAGGAAACGCTGTTTCTAGATAACAGCAATGGAGTTATATCTTCTAATCGTGTGGTTTCTACCGGCGGTGACACGCATGTGCAGTTAACTACATTAGATGATGATGTCTCTGACCCCGTTAGTTTTATTAAAATGGATATCGAAGGTTCGGAGCAAAAAGCATTGCGAGGATGCAGGAAGCATATCACAGAAGAAAAACCAAAGCTGGCAATTGCTGTTTATCACGATAATGATGACCTATGGGCAATACCCAAGTTGATCCATGGAATGAATTCAGGTTATCGGTTTTATTTACGGTATAGTGGACTGGACTTATACCCCACGGAAACAATATTAATTGCCATTTGAACCAAAAGCTAGAAACAAATAACGCGAAAATATTGTGTAAAGATATGTTAGATATTTCTAAGACGCTTCAATCTTTCTTTCCAGAAGCTCAATAATCACGATTTACTAAAAGTTCTTTTGATAGCACTGAAGACATCCAAAATATACAAGATGATTATCGAATTGAATATTTAAAACTGCATATCAAGGCAATCAGAGATGCAATTAGTATTGATGGGTTAATTTATGTTGACAAAGACAATCAAGGGAATGGAACCGGAAAACGGTATAAGAAAAAATCATTTGAGTGGTATAAAAAAGTTATTGAAACAAATGGTGAAGCATTAGACGAAGATTAATAGTTTAATATATTACATCAAAACAATTACATATTATCCATTTCAATTTATAGTGTTTTTAGTATATAATTAAGAAAAGAAAGTTTTGTAAACGGAGATGAATGACTATGTTTAATCGATGGAAACTAATTCTTGTCTTAATGCTGTGTGGTATATTATTCTCCTCATGCGAAAATAGTGACAGTCAAGCAGAGAGCCAGTCAGAGGAGGCAACAAGGATTTCACAAGATGAAATGCCAGTATATGCCCTGATAACAAAAGAAGAGAGCAATTTATACATGCAGAAGATGGAAGAGGGGTTTAAGAAGGGCTGTGAAGAAATTGGTGTGACGCCTGTTTGCTATGGCCCTTCAGACTATTCAGCCCAGGCTCAGATAGGAATCATAGAAAAATTAATTGAAAGTCATGTAAATGTTATTGCCATTGCCGCCAATGATGCAGATGTCTTGCAGGAACCGTTAAAAAGAGCAATGGATCAGGGAATCGTAGTGATATCACTGGATTCAGCCGTGAACAAAGACAGTAGAATGCTTCATATTCAGCCGGCGGATCCTGAAAAAGTCGGTCGCGTCCTCATTCAGGCAGCGACTAGCATGATTGGTAATACTGGCACCGTGGGTATCATTACGACGACCGGATATGCCACAAATCAAAATCTTTGGATAAAGTGGCTCAAACAAGAAGTAGAGGACTATCCTGAAAAATATAAAGATATTGTTTTGCTGCCGGAGGTATACGGTAATGACGAAGAAGAAGCCACTATCACACAAACCCTGTATCTGCTTTCGGAATACCCGGAATTAGATATTATCATTACACCTTCGGCAGTAAGCATGGTGGCGGTAGGGAATACCCTGAGAGAGCAAAATTCGGATGTGCTTTTCACCGGTTTGGGTCTTCCTTCAGAAATTGCGGACTTTATTGAAATTGATCAAAGCTGTTTGTGGTTCTATCTTTGGAATCCTATTGATTTAGGTTATCTGGCGGCATATTCAGCGCATGCTTTGGATAATGGAGACATCGTTGGTGAGCCGGGTGATAGATTTACGGCGGGAACTATGGGATATCGGGTGGTCAGCGGATCTAATGATGGAGGAACTGAAGTTTTTTTAGGAGATCCTGTGAAATTTGATGAAAGCAATATCAGTATGTGGAAAACAGTCTATTGAATTTTCATCTAACTTAAGGCGGTGGAGAAGATACGAAAATTTAAAATGGGATTTTTAAAAAAGCTAGTTATATCTTATTCTATTGTCATACTGATATTTATGCTCATTTTGATGGGGATAGCCTATAAATACATTGGCAGTGTAAGCCAACAGACAGCACAAATCAACCAAAGCCAGCTCCTGCAAAAAATATCATCCCAGGTTGAATACTATTTGGACGAGATGTATAAAATGGGCTCACAAGTGGCTTCCGATACACGTGTAATTAATGTGTTCAATGACCTGCGAGAGGATGAGGACCAGGCGAATTATTTCGAACATAACATTATGGATAGCATTGATATGGGAAGTATACTGACATCATATAATGCTCCGGACTATCTTATATGGCGCATAAGCGTTTTTAACCAATATGGCGATTATATGAGTGATGGAATAGATATCCAAAACCAGACAAGCGGACCGGTAGACAAGCAGTTGGTTGAATTTTTTATGGATGAATTACAGAGCATGGAAGAGACAGATGGACCTGGGACAGGGAAAAAATTCCTGCTTAATTTTCAAAATGCGTCTGATGATTCGGAAGATGACGAGTATACATATCCGACGATGTCCATGTTGCTGCCGATAACGAACTACTATGCTGATGAGACATACGGAGTTGTGGAAATTCAGCAAAATATGGAGAATTTTCAGGAATTCATTGCCTTGGATCAATTGGAGGATACGGCAACGGTGTATCTGTTTGATCAGGAAATGAATCAGATTTTGCCGAGAGACAATGATTACAATAGCCTTGATAAGAATCAATTTTATATAACTAATGAAACCGTTAAGACCTATGGCTGGAATCTTGCTTTAGCCGTGACCCGTGCGAGTATGATCCAGCCGTATCATGGAATATGGGGATATATTATTCTGGTTAGCTTTATCATTGTGATTTCCCTGATTTTGGCTATTTATGTTATTACCAAACATATCACAACGCCTCTTACCGATTTAAGTAAAAGTGTGAGACATATAACGCTAGACAATGTTCCCTCAGAATTGGTACAAGATGAGAGCATGGATGAAGTAAGGGAATTAAATACAGCGTTTACGGCGATGCTTGAGCGTCTGACCAAGTCTTTAGCATATGAAAAGCGAGCCTATCTGCTGGCACTCCAATCGCAAATGGATCCTCATTTTTTGTACAATATCCTTTCAATTATCAGCGGAATGGGATTGGAGGCGGGAAACAGTGATATTGCAGATATATGTGGCAAGATATCTGCGTTGATGCGTTATAATGCATCCTTTAGTAACAGTAATGTCACCCTTGGAGATGAAATTGAACATGCAAAAAATTATCTGGAGCTGATGAAGATAAGATATGAGGATTATTTTTGCTATACGATTCATGTTAATGAAGATTTAAAGCAAATGCAAATGCCGCGTCAGGTACTTCAGCCAATTCTGGAAAATTGTTTTGAACATGGATTTAAATCAGTACCTCCCGTCTGGCAGATTGAAATTAGTGCAGATTTAGAAGATGGCCGATGGTATGTTAGGATTTCTGATAATGGCGTTGGATTTGGTGATATGGAGCTTGAGGAATTAGATAAAAAGGTAGAAGAATACAGTAAAAATCTTCCTGAAAATTATCATGAGCTTAAGATTGGAGGTCTTGGGCTGATCAATACGATCCTTCGTCTTAAATTATTGCTGGGTGAAGGTGTTGAGTATCAAGTCAGGAAAAATACACCGAGAGGAACCATCATTGTATTAAGAGAGGGTGAGAGCAGCGATGATAAGGATACTGATAGTTGAAGACGAACCGCCAATAGCCAGAATGCTTTGCCGGTGCATCGATAAGATGGACTCATATTCTTTCACGGTAGCAGGTGCAGCCATTAATGGACAGGAAGCGCTGGAGATATTATCGAAAGAAGAAATTGATGTGGTCATTACTGATATCCGTATGCCTGTAATGGATGGTCTTGAACTTCTTGGGGAAGTTGACAGCAGGTATCCGGACATCATTTCGGTAGTTCTTAGTGGGTATCAAGACTTTGATTATGCCAGAACTGCTTTACGCTATGGCGTGTTTGATTATTTGCTCAAACCAATCTCACAGCAAGAAGTGGGAAAACTTCTGGAAAAAATTAAACCTGTTTGTCAGAGCAGAGTTAGTCAGAAAAAGAAACAGGAGTTAGAACGAATTATTCAAGGGGGAACATCCGAACAGAGAGACATATTAGATTGTACAGCCATATTGATTTGTGCCGGACCATTTCCTGTTGTTACTGATGATATTCTTTTGCCAAGTAAAATTTTTTGGGAAAAGACAGATTTAGAGGATTTGTTCCAATCATTACTCGAAAAGCAAGCCTCTTTTTTCATATTTGATGGAAAAACAGTTGCCGAAAAATATATTGTTCTGGAAAAAGGGACGTTTAATATCCAACAATTGGTACAGGAATTTTTTAGTAAGATGACGATACAAAATGAAATAAGTATTACCATGGTGAGCCATGGAACTCCGGTATCGATTGCGGCAATTGGGGACATTATCAGGTCACTGCGTTCCTGTCTTTATCAAGAGATACAAATATGTTCTTCTAAATTAATTTGGTGTGAAAGTAAAACGAAACATTACGAGGGAAAAAGGAGATTTAGTCAGGAGCTTTGTCATAGTATAGTTGAGTATATTTTCCTGCAAAAGGAACAAAAGCTCATAGAAATCATCGGGCAGATTATTTATCCTAAGGGGATTTCACAGGTGGAGTTTATGCAGATGATGGATATAGTCATAGCAGACGGGCGCCTGGCAGGAGAGGATTATGCATCGATGCTATCGGAAGTGAAAATAGGATTGGATGACGCTGTTTCCAATTCCCTCACAGTTCAGGCCTTATGCCATAATGTAACCTCAGTGCTGCTCACTTTGGGTCATAGAGAGCAGCAAAAGGGAAAGCGGGAGAGCCAGGTTATGGTAGAAGAAATAGAGCAATATCTCATTATGAATTACAGCAAATCAATTTCCAGCGAAATTCTATCTAAAAAATTCGGTTTTGTACCTTCCTACCTTAGTAAGATGTTTCGTAGTGTGAAAGGAATGAGTCCATCGGAATATTTGACCAACTATCGGGTAGATAAGGCAAAACAGATTATTAGAGAAAAACCGGATGTTCGAATACGTGAGGTAGCCAGAGTCATAGGCTACGAAGATCAATATTATTTTTCAAAAATATTTAAAAAGTATGCCGGAATATGGCCAAAAGAATTTCAGGAATCCTGTCATAAAAAATAAGCATAATGATTTATGGAGAATATACAGTAGTTTAAAATTTTACATCAAAACTATTGCATATTCTCCATTTTAATTCATCATGCCGCCCACTATAATTTAAATATATTATCAAACGAGGGTGAGGTAAACGTGGCCTATATCGAATTAAAAAATATAACAAAGACCTTTTACGGCGTAAAGGCATTGGATAATGTAAGTCTGTCGATTGAAAAAGGAGAAGTGCATGCCATTGTAGGAGAAAACGGTGCAGGTAAATCTACGATTATGAAAATCCTTGGCGGCATGTATTTTGCTGATAGCGGCGAAGTACATATTGATGGGAATAAATGTGCTATTAATTCCGTTTCAGATGCTCTAAAGCATGGCGTAAGTGTTGTATATCAGGAACTTAATCTAATGTCTGAATTGACAGTAGCGGAAAACATCTATTTACATAGCTTACCAAAAAAAGTCGGCATAGCAGTGGATAGAGCTCAAATGAACAAAAATGCCCAGGCTTTGCTAGATGAGATGGATGTAAAATTTAAAGCGACTGACTTTATCAGAATGCTGAGTGTATCTGAGCAGCAGATGGTGGAAATTGCTAAAGCATTATCTCATAATTCTGAAATTATAGTTATGGATGAACCCACTGCGGCGCTAAATGACAAAGAAGTAGAAACGTTATACAGGTTGATACGAAAATTGAAAAAGGAAAACAAGACAGTCATCTATATATCGCATCGATTAAAAGAGATTTTTGATTTAACAGACCGCCTCACTATCTTAAGGGATGGAAGTTATGTAGGAACGTATGTTACCAAAGAGATTACGCAAAACAAAATGGTTGAGTACATGGTTGGACGTAAGATTGCTGAATACTATACAACAGCTGAACATGAACCCGGTGAAGTGATTCTGGAGGTAAAAAATCTTTGTAAAGAAAATGTATATCAGGATGTTTCTTTTACTCTCCGTAAAGGGGAGATTCTGGGAATGGCAGGACTTATGGGATGCTTTAGGGAGGAAATTGTAAAGACGATTTATGGATTACTACAGGCAGATTCAGGAGAAATAAGCTTAAGCGGAAAGAAAATTAACCCAAAGAATCCATTAGATGCTATTGCACATGGTATCGGATTTGTCACAGAGGACAGAAAGCAAGCGGGCATTTTCGGACTGATGTCTGTACGCGAGAATCTTACCATCAATGTACTTGACCGGATTAGTAGTTTTTTTTGGATAAAAGGAGATGAAGAGAATGCCCTGTTGGACCATTATACTAAAAAAATGAATATGAAATATAATGGATACTATCAAAAAATCAATAGCCTTTCAGGTGGAAACCAACAGAAGTTTCTGCTGGCAAGAGCATTGGCAAGTAATTGTGAAGTGTTGATTATGTTAGAGCCGACAAGAGGTATTGATGTTGGTGCCAAGGCGGAAATATATTCCCTTTTAGAGGATCTGGCAAAACAAGGGATGGCTATTATTATCGTGTCTTCAGAGTTGCCGGAAATTATCTCCAATTGTCATCGCACGCTGGCAATATTTAATGGGAAAATAACCGGAGATATTTCTAAAGAAGAGATGGAAGAAGCCTTTATTATGCAGTGTGCAACAGGAAATAAAATACATTTAGGTGGTGGTGCGCCATGAGCAAAAGGGCTAAGAAATTTTGGTTAATATGGGACAGAATTGGGATTTTGTGTATCTTGCTGACAGTTATGATTGTATTTGGAATTCTTGATTCGAAGATTGTCAGTCCAACGCAATTATTAACCGCATTAAATCGAGCAGCTGTCTCAGGTATAGCAGCTGCGGGGATGATGTTTGCTATTTGTGCAGGTGGATTTGATTTATCTGTTGGTTCGATTCTTTCTTTGACAAGCTGTATCATTGCCGTACAGTTGACAGATGGCAAAAGTGCATTGTTTGCCATTGTCATGGCGTTGCTCGCGGGTGGTATATGTGGGATTATCAATGGACTGCTTATCACAAAATTAAAAATACAGACATTTGTTGCAACATTGGCAACACAGCTTGCGTTTGCAGGTGTTACCCTTGTTTATTGTAATAAAGCAATTCAGCTGACATCTAAGGTTAATACGCAATTAAAGTTTTTTTCGACCGGTAAGTTATTTGGCATTTTGCCGATGCCTATTGTTTTATTAGTAATAGCTTATGTGATTACTTATTTGGTATATAATTTCACATCCTTTGGAACGAAAGTACGTGCCATCGGCTCTAATGAGTCAGCAGCCCGGACGACAGGTATTAAAGTGGATGTAACACTAATTCTTGTTTTTGTCGTAACCGGAGTAAGTGCGGCAATTGCCGGAGTTTTGAATACGGCACAGGTTTCTATCGGTGACCCGTCTCTTGGTGAGGGATTTGAATTAGATGCTATTACGGCTGTCGTGTTAGGCGGCACGGCTCTTTCCGGCGGAAAGGGTAATGTATTCGGGACATTGGTAGGTGCTATCTTAGTCGTATTTGTAAAAATGGGCCTTAATATCCTTGGAGCCGGAGAAGCCTATCAGAAACTGGCAGTAGCAATTGTTCTGCTATTTGCACTTACCATCAATGGCATCAAACTCATCATGGAAAAGGGGGATAAATAAAATGGAAAAAAAGCGGCGATTCCATATAGAATATGGTGACCATGGAATTTTATATGCTTTGATTATTTTCTGGATAGTATTAATTATTACCAATGAAAATTTTCGTGGGCTAGCCTTTTTTCAAACGATTCTAACAAAAGCATCGTTAAATGCGATTTGTGGGATTGGAATGACCTTTGCTGTTATCAGCGGGGCATTTGATCTCTCTATTGCATCTCAAGTTGCATTAAATGGTGTTGTTTTAACCTTGATTTTGCCTAAGATAGGAATTTTTCCTTCAATAATCGTTATATTGCTGTTAGGTGTCTTAATGGGAACAATCAATGGCTTATTGATTTCAAAATTGAGAATTCCCTCCTTTATTGCGACATTGGCTATGCAGATGGCCTATAGAGCAGTAGCACAGTTGATTAACAGTTCGCCGGTCGTCATTGATAACAGTGGATTCAAGAAAATGGCTACTTATAAAATTGCCGGAATCATTCCTACAGCATTTTTGATTTGTATTATACTGGGCATCATCGGAACAATTATTTTAAGGAAAATGAAGCTGGGCAGAGATATACTTGCAATCGGCAACTCGCAGGAAGCCGCCATTATTTCAGGAATTAATGTTGCAAAAACTGAAATAATGATATATTTAATCGTTGGTCTGTTTACCGCAGCTTCATCAGTAATGATTGTATCTTACTTGGGTTCTTCCAATTATGGGATGCAAAGTGAATTGGAGTTCACCGTTATCTCTGCAGTTGTACTGGGAGGAACGGCACTTATAGGCGGCAAGGGCAGTATTTTTAATACCATTGTTGCAGCTATCTTTCTTATAAGCATAAGGAGTGCCATGGATTCTTTTGGTGTGGATTCTTATTGGCAGAGAGTAGTAGAGGGAGTTATTCTTATTATTGCATTTTCAATTACTGAGATTCGCAACATTATTAATACCGTATTGGTAAAACGAAAAGCAAGGAAGCAGTTGTCCGTGCAGAAGGTCTCAAAATGAAACTTAGATTCTTATTTCCTGTAAAGCAGGTGAGAATAGACCAAATCAAGAAAAGGAGAGTAAATATGAAAAAAGTAACCAGTATTTTATTAGCAATGATGCTTATGTTAACATTGGTATCTTGCGGTAATTCCAGTGGGGAAACCACAAGTAATACAACTAGTGATACGACAAACGATACCAAAAGCACAGGTGACGAGGGCGGCTCAGCTAATACCGGAAACTACACGATAGGCTTTTCCGTATATGATTTATCAAATGAATACTTTCAGTCTATGATGGAAGGTGTGGAAGCAGCAGCCGAAGAGAATGGCGTGACATTAATAACCCATGATCAGAAATCAAGTGAAAGTGAGTTGGTAACCGGTGCTACGAACCTTATTAACCAAGGCGTAGATGCACTTATTGTCTCGCCATGTAAACCTGAGGTTATGAGTACGATTGTAGATTTGGCAAAGGAAAGCAATATTCCGGTAATTATTCTGGATATTGGTGATGGCGGCTCAGATAAAGATGCAATCGTTGTATCCGATATGTACGGCGGCGGACAAATTGCCGGTAAATATGCCCTGTCTTTATTGGAAGCAGATAGTGTGACCGAGGGTGAGTTTGCAATCATCAAATGTGAAGAATCTGCGGTATACGCAATACAACGTGGAGAGGGCTTTAAGTCTATTATGGAAGAAGCAGGATTTACTTTGGCAACAGAACTTGTGGCAAATTCAGATACAACTGAAGCTTACAATGCAATGCAAGACATTTTAACAAGCTATCCGGATGTCAAAGTCATTTTTGCCGAGAATGATAATATGGCTCTTGGAGCTGCATCTGCCATTGATGAAGCAGGTAAAACCGGAGAAATCTTAGTATTTGGTTTTGATGGAAATGAATCTGCGGTAGAAGCGATTTTAGACGGCACGATGTCCGGAACGATAGCCCAGCAGCCGGTTGAAATCGGAAGATTAGGAATTGAATTGGCAATTCAAAGAATCAATGGGGAAGAACTTGAGTTTGATAATCCCGATACTAAAGAAATCTATGCAGATGTTTATTTGATTGATAGTACCGGAGAAGCTAATCACGAATTTACAGTTGAATAACATTTATCATTTATGAATTAAAGGGGCTGTCGCACTAAGTGATTAGTGTGCAGCTTCTATTTTTTATGCAAAAAATCAATATTTTATAGACTTTGTATATTCAAATATGTTATGAGAATCAAAAGGAGTTAGTAAAATAAATAAAATTTGTAATTATCTGATTTCCTGCTATAATGGTATAAAAAAACAGGTATCAGTATTCATGAGGAGATGAGTTCAGTTATGCAAAGCGGATTCACTACCTTTACCCAGCCCATGAGTAAAGGTTTGAAATATACAAAGATGCTGCCCGAAGGCTATGCATTAGTTTTAGAGGGCGGCGGTATACGAGGTTTTTATAGCTCGGGCGTCTTTGAGGCATTTATGGATGAAGGCATCATGTTCCCCTACATCATAGGGGTATCAGCGGGTGCCGCCAATGCCCTTACATATATTTCCGGACAGAGAGGACGCAGCCGGCTAATTGTTGAAAAGTATGTCAGAAAGCATGAGTATTTAAGCTATCGTAACTTGTTAAAACACAGGTCAATGTTTGGTTTTGATTATATTTTTAAAACAGTGCCGGAGCGACATATTTTTTGGGATAAAGAAATTTTTGACAGCAGTGACACCCGGTTTTTATCAGGAGCCACTGATTGTAAAACAGGTGAGACGATTTGGTTTGAAAAACAGGATATTGGACCGGGATTTGAGGTTATCAAAGCCTCCTGTTCGGTGCCTATTGTTTCTAAAATTGTAAAATATAATGGATATGACCTTTTAGACGGTGGCATTAGTTCCCCTATTCCTATTGAAAAATCTATTGAAGACGGTAATCAATTCCATGTCATTGTCCTGACTAGAAATCAGGGTTATTTAAAAGAAATATTCAAACAGAAAGGTATTTTAAAATTATTTTATCACAAGTATCCTAAGTTTATTGATACGATGATGAATCGGCATGAAGTATACAATAGACAGCTTGCTCTGTGTGAGCAGTTGGAAAGGGAAGGTAAAGCTATCATTGTCCGTCCGCTTGTACCATTAACCGTTGGGAGAACAGAGCGGGATATTAAAAAAATATTGGATTTGTACGATGAGGGCCATGAAGAAGGGAAGGGAATCGTCAGACAATTAAAGGAAAAGATTGAATTTTAATGTAGCATCCATACTTCAGATTCAGTTGGGATTGGGGAGGAGGACAAAGATGATAATCAGAGAATATTCAAAAAACGATATCATGCAAATGATGGGCATTTGGAATGAGATTGTAGAAGCAGGGAATGCATTTCCGCAAATGGACATGCTCACCAAAAATGATGCAGGGGCTTTCTTTTCTGAGCAATCATTTACCGGAGTTGCCATACAAGAGGATACGCATGAAATACTTGGTCTCTATATTTTGCATCCGAATAATATTGGGCGGTGTGGACACATTGCTAACGCAAGCTATGCCGTTAAGTCTTCGGCAAGAGGACTTCATGTCGGGGAAAAATTAGTCAAACATAGTATAGATAAAGGGAAGGCATTGGGATTTAAGGTAATGCAGTTTAATGCCGTGGTAAAAACAAATCATCAGGCGATACATCTGTATGAGCGGCTGGGATTTATTAAGCTTGGTGTTATACCTGAAGGTTTTCTAATGAAAGATGGAGCATTTGAGGATATCATTCCCTTTTATCGGACATTGTAAATAGCTTGCCGGTGATATAATGTATCTAACGCTGTAAGACGATGGAGAAGTGAATGTACATGAGAAAAAAAGATTTAGACCAGTACTTAAGAGAGCTTTCTACTGAAGAGTTAAAAGCTTTAAAAAATAAAAAGGGTGCTAACTTCGACTTTTCAGATGATTCAGATGTTCGATTCGATGATCTGGCGGAACCCAACCTATTTGAGGATGATGATTTTTTATCTGAATGGGAAAATATAGGGATATATAAAAATCAAAGATATGTTGCGGTGCGGCCGCATTTGCATAATTATATCGAATTAGCATATGTCTGGTCCGGTTGTTTTATCCAACATATTAATGGGAAAAGAGTCATTTGCCGGGAGGGCGATGTCTGTATTTTAGATACACAGACGGTTCATTCTGTTGAAGCCTGTGGGGAGAACGACATCACCATTAATATTTTAATGCGGAAAGAGTTTTTTGATTATACTTTTTTAGGCAGGATGACCAAGCAGGGAATACTTTCCGAGTTTTTAGTTGAGGCGGTCACAAGGAAGCGCACCAAGAAGAATTATCTTTTGTTTCCAACATCAGGTGATTATATAGTCCGGGAGACGGTGGAGAATATATTATGTGAGTATTACGCAAAGGATTTAGGAATGAGAGAAGTTTTAGAAAGCTACATGGTAGTGTTATTTACACAGCTTCTGCGTACATATAAGGAACATACGGTAAATGATGAAGGAAAAGCCACATTTGATTTTAAGGTGCTGGAATTCTTGGATTATATAGAAAAAAATTATCAGAACTGTACACTATCCTCTATGGCAAAGCATTTCGGGTTTAATGCAGGTTACCTGACTACTTTTTTAAAAGAGAAGACAGGACGCAGCTTTTTAGAGCATGTCCAGGAGCAAAAACTAAATCAGGCCAAGCTTTTATTAATGAACACCAATGCTTCCGTATATGAAATAATAGCTGGGTGTGGGTACCAAAATATCAGCTATTTTTATAAAAAATTCAAGGAGAATGAGGGGATTACGCCGGCAGAGTTTCGTAAAAAAAATAATTATAACAGAAGCTAAATATGTTATGGAAAAAGTCCCCCACTTCTAAATGAAGACGGAGGACTTCCTTAACGGATAAAATTTAGGCAATGGTATATGTAACCGTATAATTTCCCGAACCCGTTACACCCTCATAACCGAATGAACCTTTTGTAAAAGCAATGCCATCATTTAAAATAACATCATCGGCATCTGATAGCAAAATAGTGGCAGTAGTATTGACAGGAATCGTGAAATCTAATTGAATGGTATTTTCAATTCTCTGCCAGTAGGTCATTATTTCTCCATAAACAGATTTAAAGGTGCCTTTGGCATAGGTTAAATTGCCGCCAATTTGGGGAGAGATAGTAAAGTGCTTGTATCCGGGTTCATTTTCATCGGCTTCAATACCGGCGATGACACGGTAGAGCCAGTCACCCACAGCTCCATACGCATAGTGATTAAAGGAGTTCATATCAGCACTCCACATAGAGCCGTCTTCTTTAATACCGTCCCAATGTTCCCAGATGGTCGTTGCCCCTTTGCGGATTTGATAAAGCCAGGAGGGAAAATCATCTTTAAGCAGCAGTTCATAGGCCTCTTTCGTGTGACCATTCCGGCTGAGGGCATGACAGAAGTAAGGGGTACCTACAAAACCGGTGACGAGATGACCATTTTCTTTATCTAAAAGCTTAACAAGCCCTAATGCGGTTTTCTCCTTATATTGTTCTGGAACTAAATTAAAATAAAGGGCTACGATATGAGCTGTCTGGGTCTGGATAGACATATCACCTTCTTCTGTAAAATATCTATTCTGAAATACTGATACGATATCCTCATGCAATTGCCGGTAAGTCTGGAAATCTTCATCATTACCAATAGTCTGAGCCATCTTTGCAAATAAGCCGGAAGAATAAGCATAATAGGCAGTACAAATCAATTCGTTTGGGGTGGCCCCGAAATAGCTGCCTTCTTCGGCATCTAAGGCAACCCAGTCGCCAAATTGCAGGCGGTAGCTCCAAATACCATCGGTGGCATGATGGGTCATAAAGTCAATCCAGGCTTTCATGCTGCCATACTGCCGGCGTATAATTTCTTTATCACCGTACACCAGATAGAGAGTCCACGGATTAATTATAGCGGCATCAGACCATGCGGCGGCAGAATCGGTTCCCTGTGAAATGAGGCCATCATCCTGGGAACGACCGCTTAAAATATCCGGAATAACATGAGGAACACCACCTTCAGGGGTCTGATCTGCAGCAAGATCTTCAAGCCATTTTGAGAAGAATGTATATGTATCCATTATGTAGGAAGCGGTTCTGCAAAAAATCTGAGCATCGCCGGTCCAGCCCAGGCGTTCATCTCTTTGTGGGCAGTCGGTTGGGATATCCAGGAAATTACCTTTTAATCCCCAGGTGATATTGTGCTGCAGCTGATTTAAATCAGGATTAGAGCAGTGGAAGGTTCCGGTTTCCTCCATGTCAGAGTGGACTACAAGGGCGCTAAAGTTATCACGTGATAAGGTACCAGGATAGGCAGCGATTTTAACATATCTAAATCCCTGAAATGAAAAATAAGGTTGATACGTGGCTTCACCATTGCCTTTGCATGTATATTCCAGAGTTTCCTTAGCAGACCTTAAGTTTTCAAAATAAGCATTACCATCTTTGTCCAATACTTCAAAACAGTTTAGAATAACTTTTTCACCGGCTTTAGCGTTGACTTTAAAACGTATCCAGCCGGTGAGATTTTGACCAAAGTCAATGATAGTATCGCCTTTTGGGGTTTTAAATATTTCTTTTGCCGGAAGAGTCTCTATTTCTCTGACTTTACAACCGGCTTGGGCAGTCAGTATGCTATTATCGATAGTAAGGATTTCCGGACTTTGCCAATGCCCATCATTAAATCTCGGCAGATTCCAGCCCTCTTGTTCCCAATTGGCATCATAAATTTCTCCGTCATAAATTTCTGAAAATAAAACCGGAGAATCACAGCCTTTCCAGGAATCATCACTCATGATTAATTCATTGCTTCCATCTTCATATTGGATATGGATCTGGCATAAGAAACCGGTCTGGTTTCCGTAAATATTCCGTGTGTGGGTAAAACCCATCTTTCCTTTGTACCAACCTGCGCCTATATGGGCACCTAAGGCGTTGTCTCCGTCCTTTAACAAAGAAGTAATATCATGCGTTTGGTATAACAAACGATTGTGGTATGAAGTCCATCCCGGAGCCATCTGGTCTGTGCCCACTTTCTGGCCATTAATATAAAAATGATACAAACCTAAAGCGGTTGTATAAGCATAAGCACTTTTTATTTTCTTATTAAGAATTACTTCTTTCCTTAAATATGTTCCTTTTGAGCTATCGGCATCTTCTTTTGATTCGGCCGAGATAAAGGAGGCCTGCCAATCGCCATCCTCCATGAGCCCGCTTAAAAAGAAAGAGGTTTTGCTGTAAGGGCTTTCTTCCTCATGATTATCCCAAGTCTTAACTCTGACAAAATATTTAGATGCTGATTTCGGTAAAAAGCCTTTAGCGAAAACATGTGCAGATTCTTCATGAGTAACTTTTTGACTGTCATAAACTATCGTATGAAATGTTTCTTCCGTTGAAATTTGCAGTCTGTAAGCTGCCTGTTTTACATTTCTTTGGTTACTTTCCAATATCCAGGAAAATTGTGGGGAATTAGTAATACCCGCCGGTTCTTTAAGATAATTAATTTTTATGTCTGATACTTGCAGCATACGAAAACCTCCCTAATTAGTTTTTCTTAAGCTAACTTTACTTTAGATAACCAAAAGAAACAATGACGATTCTTTGGGTATTGATTGACCGGTTTTCATTTTATTTAAATTGCAAACCATTAATGAAAATCAAAATTTTACAAGTCAAAATGAAATTTTTCCATGGTTATTTACAAAAGAGTTTATTATAATACATATAACGATAAGTGCACGATATCGAAATAGCTATAAAGGAGAAATATATGAAAAATATATTAAAAAAGTTGTTTTGTATTGCAATGTTGGGCTTTGTTATGATTGGTTTGAATGCTTGTGGAACTGAAAATACGACAGCGGATAGGGAAACTAAAAATACAGATAAAATAGAAGCGTCAGGAAGTGACGACAGCGAAAATATAACATTAGAAATGTGGACTTTATTGGATCAGACTGATGAATATTCGGAAGCGTGGGAAAAAGCTATTTCAGATTATGAAGCGGCACATCCAAATATTAAAATCAACAGAAGCCAATATGAAGGTGAAGCCTATAAGATAAAACTTAAATCTGCAGTTGCTGCAGATGAGCTTCCGGACATCTTTTTCTCATGGGCCGGAGGATTTTCCCGACCCTTTATTGAAGCAGGAAAAATGCTTCCATTAGATGATACATATGAGGCATATGCGTCAGATATTGAAAAGTCAAAGTTAGATAGCAGTGTATATGATGACGTGTTATATGGAACTTCTATAGGATCACAAATGTCATTGCTCTATTATAATAAAGCGATGTTTGAGGAAAATGGTCTTAGTGTTCCGGAGACTTATGAGGATTTATTAGAAGTGTGTCAGAAGTTTATAGATAAGGGAATTACACCCTTTGCCATTTCAGCAAAGGATACCTGGGGACTAGCGGTGTTTTATGATAATCTAGCCTTGAAGACAATAGGTAAAGATGATGTCGTTAACACGATTACAAGAAATGGCGGTTCCTTTAAAAAGGAAGGTTTTCAGGAAGCGGCAGAAAAATTTGTTGGATTAGTAGATATAGGCGCTTTCTTGGATAATGCATCAAGTTTAAACACAGATGAAGCCTATCAATATTTTGTCAATGGAACTTGCCCTATGTGGCTTATGATTGATTCCTTAGGAAATACAGTTTTAAGTAGTATGGAGAATCCCGATGACTATGGCGTTGTCAGATTCCCTGTGATTAATGATAACGCCGCTATTACAGATGTTATGGGTGGAAGTGGAGAAATTTATTGTGTTTTTGCAGGGACAAGGTATCCTGATGAGGCTGCAAATGCAGTATTTGAAATTATAAAAAATGTTGCCAAGTACTCTCAAGAGTCAGGCATTGCCATGTCTATTTGGAACGGAGATGCTCTTGATGAGGATAGTCCGGAATACCTGAAAATGAATCAGGAATTTAAATCAGAATTAACGTCTAGCATGCTCTGGTGGGATACGACGATGACAGCTGATGATGCACAGGAATATTTGGGATTATTACAGGAACTTTATACAGGGAATATTACATCTGAAGAGTTTTGTGATGCAATGGAAAACCAATTAACCAAGTAAAAAATTAATCATAATAAATGGCTGTATCTTAAATGGGACAGCCATTTATTAAATCAAACGCTTAAAGGAGAAAGTTAAAAAATGAATAAAATTTGGTCAAATAAGAAAGCAATTCTATTTTTTATTTTTCCTGCAGTGGCTTTCTTTGCTATCTTTATTATTATCCCAATTTTTATGTCTTTGTATTATAGTTTTACCAGTTGGGATGGAATTGGCAAAATAGAATGGGTTGGATTAAACAATTATATAGAAATGTTCCAAAGTCCTACGATAAAGTTTGGAAAAGCCGCTGTAAATTCATTATTGATTGCAGGGGCTTCGACGCTGATTCAGCTTCCCATTGCACTTATATTTGCCTTAATACTAAGTAGGAAATTAAGATTTAGGAAAACATTTCTTTCTATATATTTTATACCGGTTTTAATATCATCGGTAGCTATTGGACAACTATGGATGCGCATTTATAATGGGGACTATGGTACAATCAATTATATCTTAAAATCTATCGGATTAGATTCTTTATGTAGAAACTGGCTGGGTAATCAAAGTACGGCAATGGTGGCCGTATTAGTGCCGATCATATGGCAATATATCGGATACCATATGCTGATAATGTATTCAGGAATCAAATCAGTTTCTGAAGAAATGATAGAAGCGGCAAAAATAGATGGAGCGACAGGAAGCCAGGTAGCCAGATTTGTTACAATACCTGTAATCAAACCAATTATCAAAGTCTCCGTTATTTTTGCGGTTACAGGCTCCCTAAAGCTATTTGATTTGATATATGTACTGACAAATGGAGGACCGGCTCATGCGACAGAGGTACCGACAACGCTTATGATTTCTATGCTGTTTTCCAGAAACAGATATGGAATTGGCAGTGCAATAGCTATATTTATCATTTTAGAATGCTTCCTGTTTTCAATGATAATTCAGAGAATTTTTAAGGAAGAGAGGTAATGATAGATGAAAAGCATGAAAAAAGGCATGACTTACTTTATTTTATGTGTATGGGCTGTTATCCAATTGTTCCCATTATATTATCTGTTCACTTTTTCATTAAAGAACAATGAAGAAATTTTAGGGGAGAATATTTTGGGATTGCCCAAGAACTGGCTGTGGGAAAACTATATAAAAGTTATTACAACAAGTAATATCACACGCTATTTCTTAAATAGCGTATTTGTTACCTTGATAGTTATTATATTAACACTAATTGTTTCTTTAATGGCTTCTTATGGGATATATCGGATGCAATGGAGATTTCGTGGGGTTTTAGCAGCAATTTTTATGCTTGGATTGACGATTCCTATACATTCTAGTATTTTGCCGGTGTTCCTAATATTGAAAAATGTAGGTCTTCTGAACTCTTATATGGCTTTGATACTGCCTTATGTAGCTTTTGGCTTATCCATGGGAATACTTATGAGCAGTGGATTTTTATTTGGCATCCCCAAAGAATTGGAAGAGGCTGCATGTATTGACGGATGTAATGTGTATAAGATATTCTTTAGAATTATTATACCTTTAATGAAGCCGGCATTTGCAACAATAGCTATTTTTACATATCTGTCCTCTTGGAACGAGTTAATGATGTCATCTATTTATATAAATAGTGAAAATCTGAAAACACTTCCTGTGGGAATACAATCTATTTCGATGCAGCTTATTACGGATTGGGGAGTGTTTGGGGCAGCGCTTGTTCTGTCATTGGTTCCCACAATTATGATATATATATTCATGAGTAATAAGGTTCAAGAGAGTATGGTGGTGGGCGCAGTGAAAGGGTAAACTGGAGGGAAAATATGCTGACTAAAAAAAAGAAATTTTATCAAAGTAGGAAACTAAGAGAAAAGTTGTATATAGTATTTATTTTAGGTATTTGCATATACTTGGCCTTTTTCATCATATTCACTATTATTTTTTATCATATCAGCATAAAACCCAATTATATACAGGAACGCTCAAGAGCATTTGAAGAACTTTCAAATACTTTAAACACAGAATTGAACTTACTAAATAGCTTAAGCATTTCGATGCTTGGTAATACTCAGGTTCGAAACTATTTGAAATCGGCTGACTCTGTCAATAGGCAGGAGCAGCCGGTTAGAATGGAGCTTTATCAATATGTTCACATACATCAATATATAGAAAGTATTTACCTGGTAGATCTTGATGGTGAATGTGTTTATATTAATTATTCAGGCTTAGATGGAAAAAGAAAGAATAATTTTGATTCCAAATGGCGTGAAAGGATAGAAAATTTAAAGGGAAAAGCAGCGATTTCCATCAATGCAGACGGTGCATTTTATGATACCAGCTATGATGTGCTTTCACATATGCGGGCATTTTATGATATTGATACTCAGGAATTAATCGGGTTTTTGGTCATTAATACGTCTACAAAAATATTTCAAGACAAATTAGATGGTTTTTGGAATCAAGCAGATGTTTACTTTGGTATACAAGATGTGAATGGCGATTTGATTGCAGAAAAAGGAGAAAGCATTACAGAGGAAAGATATAATGGTATGCTAGTATTGGATAGCAGCATCGAAGAATGGGATTTGAAATTAGAATATGTCAGCAGAATAAGAATCTGGCAGGCTATGTCAATCAATATTATTGTATTTTTTGCTATATTTACAATTATTACAATTATTTTTTTAGTGCTTTTAGGAAAGCTGATTTCTATAACAATTACAAGGCCTATCGCGGTTTTGGTTGAATCGATGCAGAAGGTTGAGGAAGGACGCTTGTACCGGGTGAGCTTAAAAACAAACAATGACGAAATAGGAATTCTGAAAAATACATATAATGATATGCTTATAAAAACGAATCAACTGATAAACCAATTGGTAGATGAAGAAAAAGAAAAAAGCCGTTTAGAATTAGATGTATTACAGGAACAGATTAAGCCTCATTTCTTATATAATATCCTGTCCTCCATAGATTATCTTTCGTTGATTGGCGATAACAAGGGAACACATGAGAGTATTCAGACATTAAGCCGGTTTTATAAAAATTTTCTAAGTAATGGTTCTAAAGTAATAAGCATGCAACAGGAAATTATGATAGCAAAAGATTATCTTCTTCTACAAAAGTTAAGATTTGGAAATATTTTTGAATTTGAGTTTATAGTGGATGACTTAGTTTGTCAGACCAAAGTTTTAAAACTTATTTTGCAGCCATTGGTGGAAAATAGCCTGATACATGGTATTTATCCAAAAGGAGAAAAAGGTAAAATTACGGTTACTATCTCAAAAGAAAAAGAAGATTCTATTAGAATGGTTATATACGATAATGGTGTCGGTATAGAAGAAAGTATGATAGAAAGCATCATCAATATGGAGGCGGACAACAAAAAGAATTTTGGTATCAAAGGAACTTTATTAAGGCTTCGGTATTTTTATGAAACCGAGGATTTTTATAGTATCAAAAGTGAATTGGGGGAGTATACAAAGATAACATTGATACTGCCGTTTCAAATTGGGGAGTAAGTATGCGAAAAATAAAAGTACTATTATTGGATGATGAAAAAGCTATAAGAGAAACAATGAAACTATCTATTGACTGGAATAAATATGGGATGGAAGTTGTAGGGGAAGCAGACAGCGGTTCAGAAGCGATTAATATTATAGATATATTGATGCCGGATTTATTAATCGTAGACATAAAGATGCCTTTCATGAATGGTGTGGAGTTCAGCCAGATAATTTCTAAAAGATATAATCATATAAAAATCATTATATTAACGGCATATGCCGATTTTAAATATGCGAAAGAATGTATTGAGATTAAGAATGTCATTGGCTATATTCTAAAACCTATCGATAATAAGGAGATTGGCAGCTACTTAGAAGAGTATTGTAAGAATGTAAAATCAAGCGATTTAGAGGAAGAAAATGAGATAAATATTTCATTAAGCAGTGATGTTAATCAGGAACTTATCCAGCAAATAGAAACATATATAAATGAGCATTATTGGAATGATTATCTGAATGTGGGGGCACTGGCAGAACACTTTGGGTATAATGCAGGATATTTAGGAGCTTTATACAAGAAGCGGACGGGAAATCTATTATCAGAACGAATTTTTTCTGTGAGAATGGAGGCGGCAATTAAATTGAAAAAGAGAAATCTAAAAATGTATGTAGTTGCTAAAAAAGTCGGAATAGCCGATGTTTTCTATTTTTCTAAGTGTTTTCGCAAATATACCGGACAGAGCTTTAGCGATTATAATGGCAGAGAAGTATTCTAATGGTATCCTGATTCAATTATAAAGATGAGAAGTTATTTATGAAATTGAAAGGCTGAGAAAGGAACGATAAAATTATGAAACAACAAGCAGTTAATCCATATTTACCAAATTTTGAATACATACCAGACGGTGAACCATATGTTTTTGGAGATAGAGTATATGTATATGGTTCTCATGATCGTTTTAGTGGTGATGTGTTTTGCCAGAATAATTATGTGTGCTGGTCTGCACCAATAGATGATTTATCGGATTGGAAATATGAGGGTGTCATCTATCGCAGAAATCAAGATCCTAAAAATGTGGATAACAAACATTATATGTATGCGCCTGATCTTGTACAAGGCACAGATGGCGGATATTATCTGTACTATACATTAGATATGTGTGGTATTATGTCGGTAGCTGTTGGCGATTCGCCGGTTGGACCATTTGAGTATTATGCTGACGTACATTATGCAGATGGAACGGTGGTAGGAGAAAATGAGGGAGATGTCTATCAATTTGATCCAGGTGTCTTAAGGGATGATGATCATAGAATCTATTTGTATACCGGATTTGCGCCTCAAAAGAGTCAAGCGTGTGAAGAGCAGTTTATCCATGGTCGTCAATATGATGGTGCATATTGTATTGAACTGGAAAAAGATATGTGTACGGTCAAGGAGAAACCGGTTTGTATTATTCCTCAAGTATCCAATGCCAAGGGGACAGAGTTTGAAGGACATGCATTTTTTGAAGCGAGTTCAATTCGCAAGATAGATGAAATCTATTATTTTATTTTTTCTTCAACGAATAGTCATGAATTGTGTTATGCAACGAGTCAATATCCTAATAAAGCGTTTTGCTATCGGGGAACAATTCTCTCAAATGGTGATATTGGTTTATTAGAAGGTGGTAGTCAGCTAAACAGTTGATAGAGAGATAAATCTTTTTTAAACTGCACCCACATTCTATATATTGTATAAGTATTAGTGTACCAAGCACAATATATAGTTGGTAATATTCCATCAACG
>Ga0153999_1000267_pt1 | contig 24908 bp, 33 predicted proteins | sample TSNC083MetaG_FD_104675 | JGI IMG/M metagenome (GOLD analysis project Ga0153999, IMG submission 104675) | Attine ant fungus gardens microbial communities from North Carolina, USA - TSNC083 MetaG | ecosystem: Host-associated > Fungi > Mycelium > Unclassified | place: USA: North Carolina, Lumber... | reverse complement strand
GCTCTCGTCCTCTTCTAGGAGCACGCTGACTGTAGCCTGTCGTTGAGGTGTCAGCTTATAGCCTTGCGATCGCAGTTGTTTCTTAATTTCCTCGATGCGATTTTCCATGGCTTTCCCTCCTCTATCCTCCTTTATTATAGGCTGTTCAGCAAATTGTGTCAAAGTATAATGATTATCAAAAGCACTTAATAATAATTATTATTTTGTAATAATTAGCTATTTATAAAATGCTCTAATAATTGATTGCATCGCTTCATTTGAGACAAAAGTTTCCATTAAGGCCGCGGCAAACCCTAAGCAAATGAGAATCGCATAAATGGAAATGTAACGTAAAAATGGTTCCATTACAGGCTGTGTCACTTTACGTCCGAATAATTTCCCTAGTAGTGTTAATGAGAAAATCATTGATAAGCTGCCCGCAGCAATGTAAATCGGGATGATTAACAGATTTTGCGGCGCAATGGCCATTGAGGCAAGCATTAGCCCTTTTAGTCCCAACTGGTTCACAATAAAACCGACAGAAAACCCAATAACAAGCCCTTTCAAAAATAAAAAGATCCAAACGAGCGGTAAGCCCACAACTGATAGACCAAGAATGAACATGATTAGCAAATACTTAACATGATACAAGAAGCTGCTTTTTAAGATGCGAGCATGTTCCAATTGTTCACCTTTCGCAATATGACCGAAGAAACGTTCCAAGTAGAAATAGAGATCCTGCTTCTGAACGAAATTCATACTATTGACGATAATCGCTCCGAACACAATTCCGGTCAAAAAGAGGATGACCATAAAAATGTAAATGGTTGTATGCTCTTTCAAATGAGTAGCGATGCGTATTTTTGCGTTCATAAGAATCCTCCATCTTTTTGAGTATTGTTACTATCAACTCTATGAAGGATTTCTTAAAAACATGACACTTGCTCTATCTTTTTTCTATCTTTTCTTCTATCTATAATTCTTTATCTTAGTAACGAGCAGTACGGCGACCTGGAAATGTAAATAGATAGGTTGCGGATAATTGCTCGCAAAAGCCCAATTCATTCACCTAGTATTTCGGTTAGATAGCCACTTACATAACAAAGTTTCTCTTTATGATGGATCAATCTTGCCATATTTCCCTCCGCCGCCTGCCTGAATTGATACATTTCCATTTCTCATTTCTATTATAGCGGTTGCAAGTTTCTCCGGGATTACAGCTTTCAGTTCCTCCAATGGAGCATGATGAATAATATTCATTTCAGTGCCAAAATGATCGAGCAGCTTCTCAAATGTTTTGGGGCCCAGCTTTGGCAAATACTCAAGCGGCACTTGATATTGGTATGCTGGCCGTTCTCTCGTACTCTCATGACCGCTTGCAAGCTCATCAATTCGATCTTTTACACCTTTGATAATTTTCTTCGATTCACATTTTGGACAAACCGACGTATTTAGCGCTACGGAAGTGAAGCATGCAGCACAAACGGTTTTATGGTACTTTCCCAATAATGGATTCATGCCGTAATTCTTTACAATGCGCCGGCCCTTTATTTCGTGAAGTGCTAATTCGAATTCAGCAAATGACGGATGTTCCATGCGAATCTCTTGATACTCCCGACCAATTTTAGCTAAGGAATGAGCATCAGAATTCGTCACATAAGTATAATCGGTTAGCTCTGCGATCGAATCTGCCATCTCCGTATCAGAACTTAATCCCAACTCAATTCCATCTATTAAATCAGGATCAAACACTTCGCTAAGTGATTTGCTGACACCTATACCATACAGACTCTTAAAAGGTGTAAACGCATGGGCAATTAAAAAGAGGCCCGAGAGCTCCTTCACCTTATACTGTAAATCCTTCCCTGTTCCATAATAACGTTGGGAGCTCAGTGTAATATTCTTCATATGATCAACGAGCCATTCCGTGAATTGCGCCATTTTCTTAAGTGTAGGGAAGAAACATAGCACATGGATTGGCCCTTTTGAATATTCGTCATATACTTCAATTTCCGAACCGAGCAACAAGGTAGCATTTTCGAATTGGATGCCACCTTCTTCAAGTTCTGTTGCCTCTCCTACAGCGAGCAGTTTCTTAATCTCGTCTTGGACAGCTGGCGCATGGCAATCAATGATTCCAATTAGTTGTATCCCTTTACGACGGCTCGCTTCTTTTAATACATTCGTCAACGTGAGTGATTTTGAGCCAGTTATTTTGACTGGCTTGCCATACATATCTCGTCCGATATGAATATGCAAATCAGCAAAATAATGTTTAAGCATTTGTAATCCGTCCTGCTGCTTTCAAATACATCATTGCGTAATTCGTCTTGGCATCATGGATACGTTGTTCTTTCATTGCTTCAAATGCTTCGTCCAATGTTAATTCCAACAACTCAATAAATTCATCTTCATCACCCTGAACCGGCGTTTCAAGAAGCTCTAACTTATCCGTCATGTAAATATGCATGATCTCATCAGCAAAGCCCGGGGAAGTATAGAAAGAATCAACAAAAACAAGATTCTCAGGCTTTGTCGTATAACCCGTTTCCTCTTCCAATTCGCGAATTGCCGTTGTTTCGGGCTTTTCACCTGGTTCTAGCTTCCCTGCAGGTATTTCAATAATAGATTTCTCCAGAGGTTTGCGGAATTGCTCAACAAGAACAATTTTCCCTTCCTTTGTTACTGGGATTATAGCTACAGCTCCTGGATGCTTGATAATCTCACGTTTCGATTTCTTGCCATCTGGAAGCTCGACTTCATCGACTTGTAGACGGACTACTTTTCCGTTATAGATTTCTTCTGTTTTAATTGTTTTCTCTTCAAACTTTTTCATGAATGTATCCTCCTGATTTTAACGATCATTTGTTATGTTCAAGTATACGGATTCGGCTTTTCAAAGTAAATTCAGTCGTACCCGAAGCGGACTTTTTTTCTATAATAGATTAACTGTTTATTAAATCAAAGTATTTACAATCCATAAAACCGCTATACATCAATGATTTATGGTTTTTTGTAAGTTATGAGGTTTTTAGAATAATGTATTCTTTACCATGTATTTTAGAGAAATCGGGGGACTTATGAAAACTCTATAGTCTAAGGTGCATAGACGCTCGTCATTAATTTTAAAACATATTAAACTTCAATTTAAATTAACTTTCTTAATGAAGTATACCCGGTTTAATCCACGACAAAAAGATGCAGAAATTGCTACGAATGCAATGTACTGGATCATTTTATTTTCTATGTAGAATCAGTTCATCTTGGTTATATAGATTAACACAAGAGTCGAAAATAAGTATTTTTTCCTGCCCTTCCATAAACAATAACAAAAGCTCATAAACATAGATTTCTCTTATGAGATTTTGCAAAATAAGGAGTCAGTAACATTTGAAAGTGTCATTCAACCGGGGATTGGATAAAGAAGAAAAATAAAAGAGATAATGTTTGATAGCAAACTTAAAAATGTACATAAGTACTCGGACGACAATTTCACAAGCTTTATATTTCATGTAAGCAAGAGGAAAAGGTACTTTAGACTAGCTCATATATAGCCCATAAAGATACTAGTCCAAGAATTTTAAAATAAAGTCAATGCACTTCATTAAATTAAGAACAAGGCTCTCCAATCAAACTTTACCTCTATATGAATTACACCACTAGATTTAATACAATTGAGTCTATAAAAATAGCATCAGCGGCAACAGAAGTCATAATAAGTGCTTTACTCTTTTTTATATTGTATTTCTCCTTGAGTATTGTTCATTTGAAGATCTTTAAAATTCGATGACCCTACTCCCATTAAGTGGTTTAAGAAATCCATTACCTCTGCGGTGTTATTTTTCTTTTCTTGTTTAGTAATATCATTTTTTAAAGACTCTTGATTCTCTGATTCGGAGATTAACACTCTTTTACCATTCTCCAATACCATATACCTTTTTGTATAGCCATTAATAGTGACAACTTCTAGCTTAGCATTAGTTCCTTTGTTTTGTTTGTCTTTTTGATCTAAACTTTTAGGTAGAAATTCAGATGGGTTTTCCCATGAAGTTAGCGAATTGTTCATACGTCCTAGGTTCATTTTATGACCCCCTCATAAATTACAATTTAATACAATTATTGTAATTATAACTTAAAAGTTAATGTTTTTCAATAATTCACTAATATTCTAAATACTTATAACCAGACCTTTAACCCTTTTGTAATTAATAAGATAGCAGACAGTGATAGAATTGTTTATAAAGATCTACTAGAAACATCTGCAGCCCTTTGCTCTAAATTCTTTTTTATTCCTGTTACTCCAGACAATATTCTTCATTCGTTTTTCTATCCTTGTCAAACTCCAGTTAAACATTTGCGTTGACGAATGTTATTTACGTAACTCCATTATTTTCATTCGTTTTAAGCCAAACTAAAAAGAGTAGCTAAAAGCTACTCTTTTATAATTAGAATTATTGTGTCCTCCGAAAGCCGCATCCTACTGTAGGATTAGTTTTCTTATAATGTAGTAATAATCGGACCTTCCTTAGTAAGAATAATCGTATGTTCATATTGAGCTACAAAGCTTTCATCGGTTAAGAAGGTCCAGCCATCTTCGGATTGGAAAACTTCCTCTTCAAGTGTAGAAATAAAAGGTTCAAAAGCAATGACCATGCCATCTGTTAAAATTTCGTCATCCCAGCGAGAGTAGTAATTGAAAATATGATCCGGTGCTTCATGAATAGAACGCCCAACACCGTGTCCAGTAAGGTTCATGATAACTGTTAGGCCATGCTGTTTTGCTACTTTGTGTACAGCCTTTCCAAGCGCGCTTTTTTTCGCACCTGGTTTTGCCTTCTCAAGTCCAGCGTCGAATGCTTCTTTCGCAACTTCACATATTTTCTCCAAAACTTTATCTCCCTTCCCAACTACAAAGGAAATGCCGGTATCTGCGAAATATCCGTTTTTCGAACCTGAAACGTCTATATTGACAAGATCTCCCTCCTGAATAGCCCGTTTCCCCGGGATCCCATGCGCTACTTCTTCGTTTACGCTAATGCACGTATACCCAGGAAAATCATATTCTCCTTTTGGAGCAGACTCAGCTCCTGCTTTTTCGAAAAGATCTCCTGCAATTTCATCGAGTTCTTTTGTCGTTATTCCAGGTTTGGTACGCGAGACTAATTCATCTCGAATCGCTCCACAAATTTTACCAATTTCCTTTAATCCATTAAAATCCTCTTCAGTCTTAGCTATCATCTTATATCCTCACTTTTTAAAGTATCTTATGATTAGTTTTCCATTAAGACACTATAGCATAAATCGAATGGTTTTTTCCGTAACAATCTGGCCGATGAATTTTATTACTTTATTTCTTCTAAAAATTACTCAACTGCCTCTTTCGTTTCATTTTCGTAAACATTAGCTGATTCATCCCTATAAGTGCAATGAAAATTTTCCAGTTCATTTAATTCAATTATTGCTTTCGTTTTTCAATCTCCTTCTCATCAATTAGCGGATAATTATTTTTATGTTTTTATTTGAGTACTGCTATTTAAATTCCCCAAGAAAGGGCATTAACTTTTGATCTCGCAACTATACCTAGGATTAAAGGAAGAAAAAATTAAAGAAGGTACTATTTGATAGGAAAATTAAGTTTGTACATAAGTACTCGAACTAAATTTTCCGATTTTTCATATTTTTCACCGAGAACTAATATTTCAGACCCGCTCTTTCGCGACACAAAAAGTAGGCTAGGAATTGTTGAGCCAAAATAAGAGCCTCCTTCCAAATGGATAGACCCTCTTGTCTAGAATTGTGTTAGATGATTTTTACATCTGAATTGAGCTCTCTCTGCGGAGTTTTGAGCCAGTCAGTGCAGTCCAGAGAGCCACACTAACAAATAATTAGCGCGATTAGAAACAATACCATTACACGTGCCGTACAACGCATAAATAATCATTTCCTTTCATTTTGTGATACACTCAACATAAATAATTTGGGTTAAATGGAAATACAGGAGATGTATTAATAATGGAAACAAAAATAGTAAGAAAGGTATCAAAAATAGTAAAGAAACCAAGTATTGTAAAAGGGAAGAACCTGGCTAAACAACTGGAGCGTTTTCGAAGATTCGGTCTCTATATCTTGATATTGGACTATTTGTTCATTTTTTATATTATGCTCAGGGTAGAATCAATAAGTTATATATTTCATTATGAGCTGAAAGGGTTTACGATAAAATCCAGGAAGTTTTTATACAGTAACTACGGAATACCTACTTTAAATGTCCCGGGAATGTTCGTGTTGTATTATTTCATGCGCTCATCTTCTGATTTTTTTAAAGAAAAAGCAATGGTGTGGAAAAATGTCCGAATGTTGACTTTGAGAAGTGTACTATGGGCATTGTTTATATTTATACTTTCCTTTCTGTTCATTGGGATAGTATCCAAATATATTTCATATCTCCCTGCGGATATACAGGATAAGGCCATTCCCGCGTACTACCTGTCTTATGTTATGATCATTTTATATTTTACTGTGCGTGCCTTTTTCAGATTTGACTACTATCTTGCACTGTATACGAAGGAAAAAGAAGATTACCGGGCTATATTTGGTATGGGTTTGGTAATTTTTTTTGCGTTTATAATGCATAAGCTGCCATATATGATATTCATGTGAATTATTTGTGGGTGAGGAGTGTATTACAGCTTCAGGTGATAATGTGTACATCTTATCAATCATAAATAAGAACTATCCCTAAGCGAGGTCGAAAGTTTTCCCCTTTAATAAGTGGGTATGTATTGAGCAGAAGAAGGCGGAAAATCATGCCAAAGTGACTACAGCCGATGAGATATTCTCCTTTTAAAAAATTTAGCGTGATTATTTTTCGATATGAGATTTAGCCCCCATCCGCTTTTTCACTGCATGATATAGATTAAATGAAAAATGAGGTAGCCAGCAAACAATGGAAACAAAAATAGTAAGAAGTAAATCAAAAACAGCCATTGGAATTCCGTTTCCATGGCTGTTTTTCACTGATTGCTCACTCTACCGCAACCACTGGCTCTAACGATCGCATTCGGTGGCTCATTCTGTCCGCAATACTCAGTTAAATTTCAAATTGGTAATCACGTTCTACTTTACATATGCGTACGGCAAATCGACTATACCATTCTTTCTTCCCACGTTCTTGGGCAACTTGATGCGCAGCATTTGCTTTCCAAGCTACAATATCCTCGATAGTTTCCCAATATGAAACGGTAATACCTAAATTAGAATCCCTTGCACTTTCAACACCTAAATATCCTTTTTGTTTACTTGCTAACTCGACCATTTTAGCGGCCATCAAACTATAATAATTATCAATTCCTGTCCGCTCTGAAGAAAAAACAACTGCATAATACGGTAATTTATATATATTTGCTACGTTACTCATTTTTAATCACGTCCTTCTAAATAACTGCAATTATTATAACTTAACGATATAAAGATAGCTCTCTTTAATACACCCACGCCGTTATTTGAGCGTAGTACGGATAGCAAATTATAAGGGAATGAATATAACTTAACAACATCCAATACAGGATCGCTTGCGCTAATATTTAAAAGGTAATTTAAACTTTATTGTTCAAAGATCTTAATTTGATTATAGACCTCTACCATCATTGAACAATACTTAGATCTTTATAATAACCATAGATTTTTTCTATGATCTTTATGCTTTCCACCATAAAACTTAACCACGATCCTTAATAATTTCTCTAATTTGTTCTATGCTTTCTTCAGAGATAGGAAAACCTAATTTAACGATTTCTCTTGTAAGTAACTTAATAAAATTTCTAGTACCAAAACCAATGAATTTGTCTTTACGAAAAATAAGACTAACTTCTCTACTAATATTAGGATTGACAATAGGAATAACTGACAAATTATTATCTGGGTAGATATCCAATAAAGTTTTAGATACAACTGTCATTCCAAATCCGCTTCTAACCAGTTCAAACATAGAATCCATACTTGAAGTCTCAATTTTAGGTTGCAAGTTAATTTGATGCGAAAGGCAAGTATAATTCAATAATTTCCTACATTCATGGCTTTCTGGAAATAAAATCAATGGTAGCTTACTCAATTCAGAGAATTGTATTTCTTTTTCCTTAGCTAAGAAATGTTTATTTGATAGAGTTAAAAATAACTCTTCTACATATAAAGGTATTTTTACAACTCTTTCATCATCAAAAGCATTATCCAAAGTATCAATAGTAACAGCAAAATCAACTTGATTTAGAAAGATTGATTCTAATATTTCATCAGAACTTATAATCCTTACGTTCACTTCTGGATAATTTTTATGGAAGTCTAATAATAATGTAGATACTAAATCAGTTAATTCACCAGGTAAAACCGCAACTGAAATGTTTCCACTTTTTGATTTCCTTAATTCATGTACTTGCTCCTTAACATTATCCAGTGAGTTAAAAATACTCTTACATTCTTTAAACAAGATATGTCCAACATCTGTTAAAGCAATCTTTTTCCCTAATCGATCAAAGAGCGGCATACCTAATTCTTCTTCGAGAGCTCTAATTTGATAACTTAACGTGGGCTGAGTAATACCAATTTTATCTGCCGCTTTTGTAAAATGAAGTTCTTTGTATAATGTCATAAAATACTCTAACTGTCTTAATTCCATATTATTTATCGCCTCCTAATAAACCTCTCATTCACACTAAATTCTTCTCGCTCTCTTACATCTCTCTACATTAATAATTTACTAATTTAAGACCCTAATATAATTAAAATAATTTAGCTATTTGTAAGTAACTAAATCATTTTAAACTTTGAATAAGGATTAATCAATTTTCCATAGAATATATTTATCATTATCATAGAAATGATAGCATTGATAAATATATTCTGTTTTTTATAATTAGATTAAGATCAATTAGCAGCTGATAAGAGATAACTTTGGGGTATATAAATATGTAATCCATGTATATAAACATCCCAGAATCATCAAAAAACAAGAGGAGGAAATTTCATGGTAAAAACAGTAGCAGGTATTAAGATTCCAGATAGTAAAATAGCAGTTGAAGCAGCAGATTTACTTCAAGAATATGGGAATGAATTGCTTTGGAATCATTCAAATCGCGTTTTTTTATTTGGAGCTATCCAAGGGAATCAATCTGGTCTCAAGTATGATAGGGAATTACTCTATGTTAGTGCTCTTTTTCATGACCTTGGACTGACAGAGGAGTTTAGCAGTACAGATAAAAGATTTGAAGTAGATGGTGCCAACGCTGCACGCAGTTTCCTTCAACAACACGGTATAGACAATGATTCAATTAGATTGGTTTGGGACGCAATTGCACTCCATACAACAATAGGTATTACCGAATATAAAGAGCCTCAAGTCTCGTTAATTTATACTGGAGTAGGATATGATGTTATGGGAGATGGATACGAAGAAATTTCGGATGAATTACGTGAACAGGTTATATCAGCTTTTCCTAGGAATAATTTCAAACAAAAAATCATTCCTGCCTTTTACGAAGGGTTTAAACATAAGCCAGAAACAACATTTGGTAATATAAAGGCCGATGTTATTTCGCACTTCGATCCATCTTATCAACATAAGAACTTCTGTTCATGTATTTTACACTCACCGTGGTCTGAATAGAGACATAATAGAAGAAACTCTCTTCTAATTTGTTAATATTTTAAAACTCAGGTGACATTATTTCTAAATAGAGAGAATCCCCTGACTTCATAAATAGTCAGGGGATTTTACATGTTAAATAGATTTTGGCCACATAAAGTCTTCAAACGAGTTGAAAAAAACAGCAATCAAAATATCTTTTCACTTTCTTTTTCACATTGTTCTTTCTAAATAAGAACGTCTCCCTATTGACGACATAAAAAAGCACTCGGTTAGGAGTGCTTTAATAGATTGAATTAATGTGCATCAATGACCAATGTTATCGTTATCACCACTAATTGGTTCTACTACTTTCCCATTTTTATCTGTCATAATACTATCCGTTTTCTTATAAGATTCTTGAGAAATCGTATAATAACTAAAGGCTGCAAAAATAATTATAGCTATCGTAATTAACACAATAGAGATTCTTTTTCTCATAGGGACCCCTTTCTAATTCTTCGTTATGGAAAATATTTTGACTAATTTATCCTTTATTGTAAACAATTACTTGTATCTCTTCTAAAAACTCCCTTTAAATCCCCCCTCTGTTTCAATAATTATTAGATAAAAATGAGATGAATTCCTTTATTTTTTGAGCATGAAAAAATCACCCCTGTTAGGATGCTTACCAGTCATTCAAATTCAGTTCTTCTATTCCAAAAAAATCTAAGAATCATTGAACAAATATTTACCTGCTTTTTCTCCACCGCAATATTCCAGTGAGAGGGCAACCGTAATAAGTTCTAACTTGGTTAAGTTTCTTAAATACTTTACATCATCCAATATCTCATTTTTTATTATTAGCTCTGGATTATCATTTTTATCTCATTCTTTTTCGATGACAGTAGCATTTATAATGGGCAACTGATTTCTCTTATTAAATTCTGTGAAAACATCGTACATACTGAGATGTCCTTTCTCTAATTAAAAAAACTAATCTTCATCTTCATCGAAACCAAATAACTTCTCTTCTTCACTTTCATAGAAACGGCCAAGATTATTCAAATCTCTCTCAACTTGAAGACTAACTAAATACTGCTTTCTGTCTTCAAAAATAGATTCCTTTATCTTAACAACTGAAACTTGGTCATTTTCATACACTTTTTGATAAGCCTTCATTTCTTCAATTGTATCTTTTAAATCATCTTCAGTACCTCGATAAAAATCAAGTGCAATTTCTATTTCTTCTAATTCTTCAATTTCATGATTTGGTGTCATAGTATATCCCTTTTCATTTTATAATTAAATAACTCGACACAATTTTCCTCAATCGCTCACGAGTGTTTAGGTGAATTGATTTACAAGATAATCCGACTACAATTTCTCAAATAACTTACATAGGAATATATCCTTTTGTTAAGTAAACATAAATGACCACAGTGACAAAACTGAATAGCATAGCTAAATTGCTTAAAGCTAAAAGTCTGTTCTTTGCTAAATTGCCAAGGTAAATTCCTATTGGATTGAGAATAAACATTAATATTCCATATGGTTCTTGTATGTTAAGAAGTAGATAAGGAACCCATGATATAACACTAAAAATAAAAAGAGTTAAGGACAGATGATGAAATATTTTTGTTCTTGAAATGTTCGTGCTCAATTTTTCTGATCTTCATTCCAATGCTGATGGGTTTTTATTATTCTCCTTCTATAATTCAAGTATATATCTTCTTAATCTAAGGGTACCTACTCTATAATCCAGCCCGATTGTTGATGAATACTTCGCATCATTAACATGGAGCGGAGTCTTATTGACTTTGCATAAGATGTTCTACAATTCTGTCCGAACTTTAACAAATACTCATTTAAGTAATTCGAGTTATTTTAGTTACATTTGGAGTTGCGTTTACAATATAACCTATATTTGCTTTCGACAATACTTCTTCAATGAAAGGAAGACTTGGAGCATAAATAAAGCTACCTCCTATTTTTAACGATCTAACTATTTCCATGTATTTTTCAGCATAGGTTTCGTAATCTCCATCTTGCCTTAAATGGTTATGCATAAAATGATTTGAAAAAGCCATATGGGAAATAATAGTCCCCCATGTATCAGGAAGGAAATTGTAATCAAGCCAATCCACTTGAGAAACACCACTAATACTCTGAACACCTCTGTCTAGCCCGTATGCTTCTATTCTATGGTCCTTTAAAAAGGTAACAAAGCTTGCTTGTTTTCCGCATCCTACATCCAATAAAGGCTCTTTAATCGTCGATAAATTGATCCCAAGTAATTTCATTTGAAATTCGGATGTATACTCAGCACATTTTATTTCTGGTAAATCAGGGCTATTCCTATATTTTTTGAATATCTCGTTTCCATTTGATTCTAATAAAAATCGTTGTAGACTTTTATAGTGAGAGTTTAATAACTGTTCAACATCTTGAGGATATGTTTCTTTTTTATTAACTATCATACAAACTTTTTCAACCAAATTCGTATATATCTTTCGAAGTTCATAGTGTTTTTGAGTAGAAAAATTGAGAAACTGATTCACACTTATAAATAAATTCATTGTTTTGTCTGCCATATAATTAATAAGGTGTCGCAATGTATCATCTTTATATGCAGTTTGTATGAAATCCGAAATGTCGTTAGCCTTTCGAATCAACACATTAAAAGTTAGATTCGAAGGACTTAAAATTAATTGTTCATTTTTCAACTCATAAAAAAGACTTTTATTTTGATTATGTTGTAACTGTTGCTTTATTAGATTTTGGAAATCCATTAGGTTGATCCCTGTATTACCAAATGTCATTTAATCATTCCCTTTCGAACAAATACGCAATAAGTAAGTCTGTTTTGTACTTCGCTATACCTGTGTCCCATAACAACTTTCATTTCCATTTAGATTTCAGTATCTCTACTGTTATTTTTTTATTTAATTGAACTCTCCCTTATATATTTTCGTGAAAGATGTCAGATTTCCTACCTGAAATATGGGGGCACCTAAAGAAAGTTTTGAAAATAAGGCAACTGTGAAAACTCCTAGTGTGAAGAGAACTCTGAAGAATTTTAATGGGAAATACCACAAGCTTTTCAAAAAACGAATCCCTCATCATAAAGGGATTCGTTTTTATTTGTATACGATTTTCAATAATCGCGATGGTTGATGGAATTAAAACAGTAGGCTTTGGAATAGAGAAATAGTTATAACTAATGTCGATAAAGATCCTGCAAACAGTAAGGTCATCATTTTTCGCGAATTTATCTCTTTTGAAGGTTTTACTGACTCTCGAGAAGCCGCAAGCCATATCACAACAGAAACTATTGCTACTATTGCAATAACATAATTAGGCATATTAAATTCCCCCTTGATTTGTCTTTCAAATAAGCTTTAACACCTTTTGATCCGTTTGTTGCTTAATCTTATTTTAACTTTTCTAAATGATTGCTTTCGCTAATGGTTTTAATCAGTTCATCTATCTTTTGATTTCTTTCATTGTCCAATTTAACCTTGGCATTCATGAATTTAATTGCTTTAATAACAAAATAAATTATAAAAACAATAATAAGTAAATAAAAAGCAATCGGTATCAAACCTATTAGAGCGTAAACACCATCTGGTACTTCTGTTGTAACCTCTTCCATCTTTAAGTCCCCTCTTTTCTCTTAAATGAATTGTACTTATAATTATTAAATTATTCATAGAAAATCTAAATTAATACCTCGACAAACTTATAGAGCAAAGTAAAAAAGAATCCTTCAAATTGAATGAATTTTAATCTGAACACGTTTATCTTCAGCCGCAGCCGACAGTTGGATGATAGTATAATTTTACTGTTCTTTATCTGATAGTAACCTAACTAATTTTTCTTCAATTCTGTCCAACCGCTTGTTTCTTTTTCTAGAACTTTTAACCAACAACATAATTCCAACGACTATAGTTATAATAATAAAGAAGAAAACTAATTGGACAATCACATCGCCTACATGCAATCCACCTATAACTGATAAAAAAATAATAACACCCTCCTACTTTATTAACTGTTTTTTACGATCTTATCCGCTTGTTACTTACTCTCTCATAAAATACTCTCTTTAATCCCAGTTTTAAAAAGCAATAATACTATACGCTTTTTTCGCTGGCCTCTTCCTTGTTATCTGTATAGTTCAGATCTCCAACTTCCACATCATTTAGGTTTAAATACTTATGTATTTCTTTTAATAAATCACCTGAGGCTATTAGAAAATTATACTTTAAAAAAATGTCTAATCTATTCTTACATCAGACATGGCGTTGGCTACTTAAGCAAGCAAGTAAAAAACAAAAAAATTCCGTTAATTTTCTTTTAACCATTTATTTATTACAGGAATTGACCTATCTAAATGTTCAAGCATGATCATATGCCCTGCATTTTTATAATTACTAGTTCTTTCTTTGATGAAGTTAAATTATCGTATACTTGCTTTGTATAATTTAATGGTAGCATTCCATCCTTTTCACCCGTAATAACAAGTATAGGTACATTAAAATTAATTTCATCATTACTGTCTAGCTTTTAAAATATGAAGGATTTCCAAGATTGTATGGACCACTTTTTATGCCAGAGTTTATCACGTAACAAAGTTAAAAATTCTAATTTATTGTCAAACAGATTCCAAGATACTTTTATACCCATCATTGTAACTAAAGGTACCATCTTCAAAGGTTCGCTTGAGTATTTATCCAGTTTTCGATTTATTCTTTTCATATTAATAGTTGGCGGCAAATTATTAATATCCCAAGCATTATTTAAAATAAGACCTTTTAGCTTGAGATTTTTAATGGCTGCATAATAAGCGACAGATGCACCGAAGCTAGTTCCTAACAAATATACGTCTTCTCCATATTCACTGATAGTGTGAGTAACGGTATCAGATACATCTTCTATTAATTCTTCATATAAATGCTCACCTCTTTCTCCTTTACTCTTGCCATGCCCTCTAAGATCAACCGCTATAGCTCTATACCCTGCGTCTCTTAAAATATTTAATAATGGATAGTAAAAACCACCATGCCAACCTATTCCAGGCACAATGACAATTGTCTTTTGGGCAATTTCACCTTCTGCTATTGAAATATGTAGATCAGGCTTATTTTGACGCGTTATATATTTAAATTTAAAATTAAAATTATGATTCATTTATTCACCACATTTTCAATATGCTTTTTGTCCTGTTTCTATCAGGTTTAAATCCAGAGTTTTTTAATCTAAATTATTCCTTATAACCTATATTTTAACTTAATAAATCATAGTATACTAGTTTATTATCAGATTATTTATTTGTTTCAGTTTTATCCCTACTTATAAGTCCCCCAATTAAGGTAAGTTCCCAATCCCTTAATTGTGTGGGAGTTTTATTTTATAGATTATTTGTATTTATACAGGAATATTGACCCATTTTGTCGAATTAGTAATTAGCATTGATACATTTAAAAGAATTAATATGTGTGCAATATGATTGTTCTTATCAACTGATGGTGAGAGGCGGCTATCTATTGTTCGGATTACCGCCATAATAGCGCCTTTTTAATTTTGATTCTATCCTTTTATTAAATTAAACAAAGACTAGGAAATATTCTTGTAAGGAGAGTACTCATTGAATAACAAAATATTAATAGTTGGATCAGGAGTCATCGGGAGTATCATGGGTTCGTTGTTTTCAAAAAGCAATCAAAAAGTATTTATGTATGCACGAGGGTCGAGGTTGGAAGAGCTCCAAGCAAAAGGTCTTTTATATTGTGACGATAGAACAGTAAAAAAAGCGGATGTCCAAATAATGGATACTATAGAAAATGACACTTTGTACGATTATGTATTTGTTACAGTAAGGTATGAGCAAATAGAAAGCGCACTAGAACAAATTAAGGATGTGAACTGCAAAAATATCGTGACTATGGTTAATAATCCAAATGGTTATGATAGGTGGGAAGGTATCGTTGGGAAAGGTAGAATAATCCCTGCATTTCCGGGTGCAGGCGGTAAGATAGAGAATGGAATATTAGATTATAAAATCACACCAAGATTTATACAGACCACTATTTTTGGTGAAGTAAGCGGTGAAAAAACGGAACGTATTGAAAGACTAAAAGAAGTATTTAAAGTAGCTGGTATACCCTATTCTATAACCAATCAAATGGAAGCTTGGCAAAAAAATCATTTAGCACTCGTTCTTCCTCTAGCGAATGGAATTTACAAAGATGGTGGAGATAACTTTACAACAGCTAAAAACAAACTTGCCTTAAGGTATATGGCTCTCTCCTTAAAAAGCAATTTCTTAAAGCTAAAATCAACAGGAACCAGAATCACGCCAAGTAAGTTTCACCTACTGCTTTATATTCCAACTCCGATGTTGATGTTTTGTTTAAGACGTTTATACAGCACTAATCTAGCAGGAACAGTCATTTGCGAGCACGCTTTGAATGCTAAGCAAGAAATGCATGCTCTCGATGAGGGGTTTACCCGCATGCTAAATAGCTGAGTTTATCCCGTGCCGGGTAAAAGAATACTTTGAGTAATATAAACAATTTTATAATTATGTTTTTATGTAGAATTAAGTATTATATATCAAAACTAAACAACCGTATTTGAACCCGGTCTTTAAAAACAATCGTCGCAAATTGTTCTCTCGTCAATGGTACCATCGATCGTTCTCCGCTGACTAGCCCAGCTTTGGTGGAGCTTTCTACTAAGTATCTCTCCCCCACCTCGCTGTATCAAAAGTTTTCATCAGCATAAAATTCTATTTATAATAGAATGATTGCTTATTGTTACACAGTATTTTTAATCCACAAACTCGCTATACGTCAATATTTTTAAATGTCTCACTGTTTTATCTGGTTCTTAGAATAATGTATTGTTCACCAATTATTTGGGGGAGAATGGAGAGTTTCTGGAGGAACTATTTTAATCTAATGTGGACAGACGCCTACTATTAATTTTTTAATCTAACTCAATATCCTTATGAAACACTCCTTACTTAATCCAGTACATTTGAGCCAGCGGAAACAGTTGCAGCTCTTTGTCCTGGATTTTTTGATTTCTGTCTCTTCATGGTTTTAAAAATACAACAATAGTAAAAAAAGCATATTATCCTAATTCCAAATAGGATAATGTGCTTTTTTCCGTTGCTTGAATCAAAATGAAGTATTAATAAAAATCTTTATCTTGTTCCTCTGGAAGGTCAGGCTCGTAAACCCATAGAAAACAACTAGAAATTCTTGAATAGGATTTTGTTTTAAGTGCGAGGTAGCCTAAAACTTTAAGCATTTTTCTCATGATTAATTACCTCCTTATCACGGTTAATGGTTTGCTAAAGGCATCTAAAATTCTTTTGGCTGTTTGAGTCAAAGATGAAGATTGAATGATTAGCGCTAACCAAATGCTATACATAGAGTGCTTGTCTTTGAAGAAGGTAATGCTAATAATGAAGAAAGCCAAAAACAATAGGATGGATACTATTTTTAAATGTTGTTTCTGTTTTGCATTGAAGCAATCCTTCTTTTTGTACAATACTGGCGCTAATAAAACAATGGTGATAAAAGAAAAAATCAATAGCGCAAAGAATACAATTTTAAGTGAAACGATATAGCTGAACATGTAATGAATAAAGAAAGAGGATAAGACCACTTGTAAAGTACTTATGATTAAACAAGGATAGTATCCTTTGCAATGGGCGCCACCTGATATTGTTCGAAGGGTAGAACTGGTTACAGCAAATACTAACGCTTCTACAAGCATACCGAAGGGAATTGCAATGATACAGACTAGCACATACAAATTAATTGTTGAGATGATCCATTCCAGTCCATAACGTATTTCATCTGTTTGGCCTGCAAATTCATTATTTTGTGACACAATACTGTTGGCTAATCGTTTAGCAATTGTATTGGGTAATAGACAATGCATCATGTATCGTCTCCCTAATTTTCAATAGGAATGCAAACTTTCACATGCATAAAGTTTTGTACCAAATTCATAGTGACATGACCTTGATACTTGTCCAAGATATTTTTCACACTGTGAGGTATCAGATTTTCTCCATCCTTATTGGCTTCAATACTGTTATCAGTATACTTGATTGCTGGATGGTAACTTTCTATTGAAAGTTGATTATCAGTCTTACATATTTTGATCTTAATTGTACGCTGATTCAATGGAATTTTTTCAGAAATATCTATCATCAGTTGCAGCAATGATTTTAAAAGTTGATGTTTTTCATAACTGTTGCAGGGTGAGTCAGATAGATCATCTTGAATATCATAGGTGAGTACAATGTCTTTTTGGATTGCATAGTCTTTAAATGCAAGTAAGACTCCCACAGTAACGTCTGACTCGATTAAGCCCACTTCTCTAGTTAGTGTTGTTTCGTCTATAACCTCATCTAAATAATCTTTGGCTCTCTGTAATTGCCCAATCTGCAACATATTTCTCACCTGTAGCATATGGTCTACAGTCGTAAGTCTCTGGCTGCTTATTAAATCAACATACTGATTTAACTGCTGAACATGTTCCTCATTAAATGATTGAATATACTTGAATTGTCCATCATAGCGCTGCTTAACCATGTATACTCCGACGATTAAAAAGACTATGGAACCGATGGCTAAATAAATGTGTTCTTCCTCATTAGAAAAATTGATGCTGTAAAATAGAGCCAAGTAACTTATGAAGAGTGTAACTAGATATAATATCCACTTGAATTTCTTACAGAAAGGCTTGTTTGAATTAGGGTTTATGATAATCTTTTTTGGCATAAAGAAATATGATCTATATTTGCCGAGCAGGAATATAACAAGCACACTACTTACTAAAGTAATCGGGAAAATGAAATCATCCGTAAGTTGTGGAAATAAGTAAAATATAATGGTTTGGATCGCTAGGCACGTAACATTACCAATAACTAGTGCAGCCAGTCCAAATAAAAATTTTACGTTCATCATCAAATAAACAAACGAGCAAGTAATGAGAGCCAAAATAGGTAAATAGATTGCAGGAGGAAATTCAGTTGCTAATAAACCGAGCACTCCAATACAAAGAGAAATAAAGAATATACGGAGAAACATTTGTCTCCAATTGAGTCCTAGGATTGTAAAACCAGTAATTAACATTAATAAGGTTTCAACAAAATTTCCTCCAATCAAATATAAACTCATAATTCTTCCCTCCTAGATTATTGATCCAATCCTTTAGTTCATAAGAAGCAGAATAAATTATGAAAAGATAAGATTTGATAACATTTTACCATATTAAGTATTTTTATGTTGAATTTGATCAAAAAAGTTAAAATATTCATATTAATTATCAAATTGAATTATTTTCCTTCATTATAAACTCATAAAAAACGAATATCAGGTTGCCCTATTTTCTTTAATTGACTATCATACTGACATTGAATTTAAAAAAGCTGAATAAAATGATTAGCATGCAAGAAAGAGATCTAGTACAAAGATACCTTTGCCTGGATATCACTTTGCAGGTAGATGGCAGTTCAAATATACTGCTCGAGTACCAATCTGTTACGGAACGGATAGGAAATGTAAAGTTGCTGATTGAGCATGAATCAACTGCAGATTATGTGTATAGATTTATGATTAATAATGAGAAATCTGTGAAATGAGAAATTTATACAATGAATCATCTGATTTATTTGGTGAAGAGAATGTTGAGGGAATTCAATGGAGAATAGTATATAACAAAAGCCCTTTCCAGTCGGATTGGGCTTTTATAGATTATAATTATTAAATGTGTTTGTTTTCACTAAATACTCTAATTAGCTCATCCATTTTTTCATTTCTTTCTCGATCCAGTTTAATTCTTTCTTGATCTGCTTTTGTTTTCGCGTGCATAAATTTATTTGCATTAACAATAAAAGAAATAACGAATATGATAATAACAATGTAAATAAGTACGGGAATTACCATGATGCCTTCCATAACGAACCTCCAATTTATTTAGTTTTTTGCTCTATAAATAAATTACCATTTTAACCTATATATGTATACGTTTAATTAAGATATTGCTTGCATACTCTCTTTGCCTTTAAATAGGATCAAATGTCCCTTAAATTGAGGTGTTCTATATGCGTTATCTAACGGAAGAAGAAACCAAAATCTCTTCACGCTCTTTATATTCAGATACTGCGATTGGGATTTTCCAAGAGAAGGAATCACGAGCGTTGGAACACGCCATCAACAGAGGGATTGGTGAGTAAAAAATAAAGAAGAATCCTTCAAAGCTAAGTGGATTCTTTTTTATTCTGATTATAATATGTCCCAATCGATCCTGATTCTGAATTTTTAGTAATGATTATATTTTCGTACATTCTTTAGGGATTTTACCGTCATTTATCCATTTTTCAATGGTCTGATTGAAGAAATCTGGTTTTGCCAACGGCACGCCATGACCAATCCCTGAAATAATTATACCAGTACAATTTTTATTACAATTTACTATATCAATTGCTGAACTCTTCATAACAGCTTTTTCTTTTTCTCCCACAGTCACTAATATTTCACCTTTTGCTTCGCTAAACTCAGCAGGTATTTCAAATGACATATTTTCTTTTAATATTCTAACAAGAGTATTTCGTTCCATCTGGCAACTTTCGTTATAATATCTTTCAAAGTATTCGTCACCGATAAAAAGTGTTTTCGCTTGGAGTCTTGAAAAAGCTCTGTTTTTAATTAACGGGAATGTTAATCTAATTAAAGGGCTAATCAATTTTTCACCAAATCTATTTGGTTTTACTAAAGCACTATTTATAATTGCGTAATCAATTAAATCTTGTCTAAAACTTAACATTTGGACTAGAACTTGTGCCCCTAAAGAAAAACCAATAACTGTGACTCTTTTTCCTTGGCCTATTTCTTCAATCAATTCAATGATTTTACATGCGCTATATTTTATTGAGAACTTACCTTTATCTACATTTAGCCCTTGCTCTGGTAAATCTAAAGTCACACAATGGTAATCAGTTAAGTATTGAACTTGTTTATCCCACATCCAACTACTTACCCCTCCACCATGTAAAAATACAATTAGTGAAGCATCCTTATTGCCATATTCTTGATACCGCAAAGTCAATCCATCCACCTCGTTTCCAACATAAACTCTCATGCTAATTAGTCCGTTCATTTAATGGAATAATCCTGACATTTTTAAACTAAGCTTTTAAACGTGCTGCCCAAACTAAGTTATAAAAAAGAACTAACAGAACCAAGACTAGAGAGAAAATAGATAAGAATAAGAAGATATAGTTACCATCACCAATGGCATATTTTAAAAATGCTTCATTACCAAATATAAACATAATAAATGGTAAGTTCTGAATTACCACTAAAATCTTACTTGTCATTTTATGCTGCTTGTCTCGATTTTCCTCAGTTAAATTAATGTAATTTAACTTTTCAGGATGTTTAATTAGCACCCCTAGCGACCACCAAGTTAAAAAACCTGTTACTGGCATGATCAGTAAAAAATATTTAGACCCCCAATTATCTGGCTCACCATTGGTAAAATGGATTGCAATATTGGCAGGAACATCTGTCCATAACAAAATTAAATGTATTAAATGATAACCCAGTAAAATCACAGTAAGGATTTTCAAAATTTTTGTCCATACTTTATCTTTTGTCATTTTATCTCCCTCCGATACTTCATTACTTGTTCCATAAGCAGACCCGTTTGTTGCTTACTCTTTAATAAAATAATTCGCGAAAAACGTCAGATTTCCTGCTTAGAATAAATAAAACTAGTTCCTGCTAAACCAAATTATATGAAAAATAGTTACTATTTAGGCATGATCAGAATAAAAATAGCCACCCTTTTAGGTAGCTATAGTATAGTAACATCTAATAAGTTTTCTGTTCTAATTTCCATATTTTCTTCGTTCCTCCGTAATAGAAATTCCAATATCTATACAATTCTTTAATCCTTCCTTTGGCTTTCAAAGTAAAAACATCATTATAATATGTAATTTCAATTTTGCAGATGACTAACTTCCACCATCAATATTTTAGTATTTATGATTTCTTTCTTTTGTTCATCGAGCTCATGCTTTTTAACTTTTCCCGCTTCTTTTGCAGCTTCATTCCTAGCTGCTCTATGCTCCTGCAGAATAATGCCGTTCCACTGCATTTTCGTATTCATGCACTTACCCTCTTTCTAACAACACCCGTAGATAATATATTCTCCCTCTTGAATGTACGCAATTGTCTTTTAGTATAACAGTAGGCTTTAACATGATGATCAGTCGCAGTTAATGCACGAATTATCCTTTGCGATACTTTTCCTTGTGAGTTGAGATAAATAATCTCGGCTGATATTTTATCTTCAATTGATTTTGTTAACAACCCATTCATGTGTTCATGCCTCCGATAAGAATATAAGTCCCCATAATAAAAGAACGTTTGTTCTCAGTAAAGAGTAAATAAAAAGCATTCCATACAATTGGTACGGTACTGCCTACCTTTTTTGAGACAATAGAAAACACCCTATTAAACAGCCAGTTGTCGGTATTGTACCGGTGATTGGCTGTTTAGTTTCGTTTGAATCCGGATATTGTTATAATATCTAATGTATTCTTCGACAATTTGAATCATATGCGCATTCGTAGTGAGGTAGATTCTGTCGAGATAAAACGTTTCTGACTTTAGTGAGGAATTGAACGTTTCGATTGGGGAATTATCAACGAGCGTGCCTTTACGAGACATGCTCATGTTAATTCCTTTTTCTTTGACTGCTTGTTGGTAGGCATATGATGTGTAAACAGATCCTTGGTCGCTATGCAGTAGACACTCTTCGGGCAAGATTAAGTGTATCTTAAACAAACGCTGTATCCTGCTTGAAACCAATAGTTTGAGATACAATTTCACTATTTCGATACCAGCGCATCCAAGTCTTTAGCTGCGTATAGTTTCGTATATTCAATTCTTCCATCACTTCTTTTACTGACACACCAGCCAGTCGCATTTCGATGGCCTTCATTCTTACTTCTACTGGATAACTGACTCTTGTCCCCATAAAAATACACCTCCACGTTGATTTCTTAAGGTACAATACCCATTTTCAACGTAAAGGTGTTTTTATTTGTCTCTTTTTATTAGGTCAGTTCCCTTTTGTAATCGCCAATGAAAAAAGCTGCAAACAAGCTGCAGCCTTTTAAATATTCCTAAAAAGAATAAAACTAGAATCCTTTCGTTACATCATATTCATAACCTATATTAGCACTAACATTTGTCATAGTAGACTTCGCTACAGCTTTTGCATTGTATTTAAAACTCCATTTCTGAGCCACCAACAATTGATTTTGCAAAGAGATATTATAAGAACCACTAGTTGCAGAAGAACAATAGCGGTATTCCAAACATTATTTTGATTCGCCATCAATTTGTGTGTTACATTTCCTTGACTCGGTGTTTGAGTGCTAGCAGTTGTAATAGATTTAACAACTGCACCATTAGAAATAGCAGTGTTATTAGTTAAATCTGCGCTAATGACAGAAGAATCAACACCTGCTAGATTCAAAGAAGTGTTTCCTGTGTTTGTAGCAGTTCCTACAAAATTAATTTTCCACTACCAGTTTTAATACGGTCTTCAATTGATACAGTAAGGTACATATTCCCTGTATATGTACCACGAGTTACTTTCACATAATAAGTTTCTGAAGTTGAAGTAACATCACCAGTATTTGCAAAGATAAAACCATAGGACCCAGGATTAATAACTCTCGATCCCGTAGAAGAATATTGTGGATTATATACTTCTATTTCCATACCCGTATAATTCTGATCACGCGTACTTCTTACATAAACCCTTTCACCTTTATTTATAGTGAACTGATAGTAAGCTGCATTTTCACCTTCAGGTAAGATTGTCGTATCTAGAGTACTGTATTTCCAATATCCTATTGCCTTTGCTGTTCCAGGATTATTATTCCCAGTAATTGGTTCTGCCTTTGCCGAATTTGGTATAAAAAAACTAACTACAAGTACTAACAATAATGCTGTGAACAAAAGATTTATTGATACATTTTTTAACATTTTTATAACCTCTCTGTGATATTTTATATATCAGTACCATAACTACAAATAATTAGTTTTTTATGCCGATATATTTAGTAATTATTATTTTTTTAAAAAGGAGAGTCAAAATGAACATTAATACTACTTACACTTCAGCTTTTTCAAGTAATAAAAACCAACAAAATCTTCAAAGCAAAACAATCACCGAAAATAAAGATCGAACTATCATTCAAAGTAAAAATGAATGGGAAAGTGAATCAGATAAACGAAAAAAAATACTGGACGAAAAATACAGTAAAATCCATGAACAAAATATGCAATTTAAAGATCCGGAACGTCATATAGTAGCCAAATATATAGACACATCTTCTCCTTATTTCAGAAATGATTTAACTAAGGATGAAAGAGATGCTGCTTACATGATAGAAATGAGTTGGGCAAAAGACGGCAAAGGAGGATATTATAGCTCTCTAGATGCTGCCTTTCGTAATAAAACACATATCGATGAATTGCAAGATTTTATAGGCCGAAAAGTATTCAATCGGCAAAAAGTTAATGAACAATTACAGACATTATTCTCTAAAAACGGAATTACAATTCCTAACGAAACAATTTTAACATTCACAATTGACCCAAATAATTTCAAATTAGTAGTTAGTGGATCAAAAGATGAATCACTTATTAATCAACTGGAAAATATATTGAATACAGATAACAATACAAAAGAATTATTTTTTCATATCATGCAAAGCAGATCTGACGATTCCACTCAATTTACACCTGAAAGCCTTGAAAAATTTCATCTTGTAAATCAAATAAAAAATGTTACAGGATATAATTTAAAAGATTTAGAAATTGTAAACGGTAAATTTGTGACAGAGAATGGAACAAACATTTTTGATATATACAAAGAAGAACTGCTTAAAAATCCGTATACAGCAAAACATGTAGGCATTGCAACCTCATATTACGGCTCTCAATTATATGAACTCGCAAAAAACGGTTTTAATTCTATGCCAGATTTAGTGTTATCTATTAGTTACCAGAACGATTCTTTACAAGACATTGGTCAAAAAGAAAACTATGGGGCTAACAAAACCTATTAGTTACAAAATTAAAAGAGGCTGGGACATAACTAGCCTAAAATAAAAGAAAAAGCATGTGATCACCGTTTTTTGGTGTTCACATGCTTTTTTGTCATTGCCTTTTGGTTTTTCTGTATCCTGGCCGTTGTTCATGGC
>Ga0153999_1000266_pt1 | contig 24911 bp, 26 predicted proteins | sample TSNC083MetaG_FD_104675 | JGI IMG/M metagenome (GOLD analysis project Ga0153999, IMG submission 104675) | Attine ant fungus gardens microbial communities from North Carolina, USA - TSNC083 MetaG | ecosystem: Host-associated > Fungi > Mycelium > Unclassified | place: USA: North Carolina, Lumber... | reverse complement strand
TGGATTAATATTTGCGGCCATTTGGGCTCAGATTGCTTGGGATCGCTTCTGGGGCTGGGATCCGAAAGAAGTATGGGCATTAATTACTTGGTTCTTCTATGCAGCCTTCTTGCATTTGCGACTTTCACGCGGGTGGCATGGTGAAAAGTCTGCTTGGCTAGCTGTAGTAGGTTTTGCGATCATTATGTTCAACCTTATTGCAGTGAATTTAATTCTTGCAGGCTTGCATTCATATGCTTGACCAAATCAGAAGACATGGCATTAAGTTTGACTTAAGCCATGTTTTTTGTGTATTTAAATAGTAAAGGATGTGTTGGTATGGAAATTAAATATAAAGCATTAATTGCTGATGACGAAGATCGCATTAGAAAATTGTTAAGTATGTATCTTGAACGTGAAGAGTTTGAAATTGACGAAGCAAGAGATGGTAAAGAAGCACTGGAACTAGCAATTGAAAAGGAATATGACGTTATTTTACTTGATATTATGATGCCTGAAATGGATGGGATTACTGTGTGTACTGCTATCCGTGAAAAGAAAACAACCCCTATTCTTATGCTTACAGCAAAGGGAGAGGAAACAAATCGCGTACAAGGATTCGAATCAGGTGCAGATGATTATATTGTGAAGCCATTCAGCCCCCGTGAAGTTGTTTTGCGCGTAAAAGCAGTTTTACGCCGCGCGGTTTCTGCAAGCCAGAAAGAAATTCAGGCGGCGGCCAAAAATCTACTCGTATTCCCGCATCTGTCTATAGACTTGGATGCTTATCGGGTAACTTCGGATGATGTAGAGATTGGTTTAACCCCAAAGGAATTTGATTTACTCGTATTTCTTGCCAAGTCGCCAGATAAAGTATTTAAACGAGAGCAGTTATTAAAAGAAGTATGGGAATATGAATTCTTTGGGGACTTGCGTACGGTCGATACGCACGTAAAGCGACTACGTGAAAAACTGACAAGTGTGTCTGAGGCGGCAGCCAAGATGATTGTTACAGTGTGGGGCGTGGGTTATAAATTTGAGGTTGAGACGAACTAATGTTTTGGAGAAGTGTTGTTGGTAAGCTTGCTATCACGATCTTGCTGCTTGTATCGTTTGTTCTACTTGTGTTAACTGTATTGCTGCTGGAATTCTTTGAAGGTTATCATGTTGAAGAGGCTAAGAAGCAAATGATGCAAACGGCTGAGAAGGTTTCAATCATGTATGAAGAGTACGATCGAAAATCACTTGTAGAAGAAACTGTAGAAAGAATTAAGGATCCAGGTAGCCGAGTTGCAGTTGTATTGAAGGATGAATCGATATGGTACTCAAAAACAAAAGATTCCTCGCTTAAGAAAAGCGAATTTAGCTGGTATAGAAATCAAGGCGATTTCAATAAGATTTTGAATGATGGAAATCCTTATCATAAAGAGATTACATTGCCTAACAGTCAAACCCAGGTCATGCTCGTTGGTTTCAAGCTGTCTGGAAATGAAGGTGTTGTCTATGTCTATCAGTCACTCGATATGATAAATAGAACAAAGGCAGAAACAACAAAGATAATTTTTCTTGCAGCAGGTATTGCGATTGTATTAACGACTATTTTTGCATTTTTCCTTTCAACTAGGATTACTGCGCCACTTATCAAGATGAGGGAGGCAGCATTTGATTTAGCGAGAGGGAAATTTGATGCAAAAGTACCGATTTTAACCCACGATGAAATCGGTGAATTGGCAATTGCATTCAACAGAATGGGTCGGCAGCTCGAAGCCAATATCCAGGCACTAAGTGAAGAAAAAGAGCAGCTCTCAAGTATAATGAACTCCATGGCAGATGGTATTGCTACAATGAATCGTGAAGGACGTATTCTTGTATCTAATCCTCCGGCAAAATTGCTGTTTAGCAAATATGCGGAAAGTGATGGAACGGTGAAGCAGCTACCTGCAGAAATGATAGGACTGTTTAATCAAATCATACATGGAGAACCAGAGGTAGAAAAGGAAATCAGTCGAGACGGACGTAGCTGGGTAATTATTATGACGCCTTTATATGATGAGCAGAACAAAGTGAGAGGTGCCGTCGCTGTAATTCGTGATATGACTGCCGAACGTCGACTTGATAAATTACGTAAAGATTTCATTGCTAATGTTTCACACGAATTGAGAACTCCTATTTCGCTGCTTCAAGGTTACAGTGAAGCAATTGTTGATGATATAGCTGAAACAGTAGAGGACAAAAATGAACTCGCTCAAATCATTCATGAGGAATCATTGCGAATGGGTAGACTTGTTAATGAACTTCTTGATATTGCGCGAATGGAGGCAGGACAGATTGCCCTCAATCCAATAGATGTTGAAGTGCAGGATTTCATTGAAAGAATTCAGAAGAAGTTCCAAGGCATTGCTAAAGAGAGTCATATATGCCTAGAAACCGAGACCTATTTAGTTAGAAAAGATGCTTACTTCGACCCTGATCGAATGGAACAAGTGTTTACCAACCTAATCGACAATGCCTTACAGCATACTAACGAAAAAGGTGAAGTACGCGTAAATGTATCAAATAATGAAACTGAGTTTATCGCCACAATAACTGATACAGGCTCGGGGATTCCTGAAGATGACTTGCCTTTTGTTTTTGAACGTTTTTACAAAGCTGATAAATCACGCACGCGCAACAGGAAACGTAAAGGAACAGGGCTGGGTCTCTCTATTGCCAAAAATATTATTACAGCACATAATGGTGATATCTCTGTAAAGAGTCGTATTGGAAAAGGTACGGTGTTTACGATTCGTGTACCGAATCAGAGAAAAAACAATTTGATATAAGATTTTGAGAGGAGTTTTAAAATGAAAAAAATGTCAAGACTCATTCTTGCACTACTTCTTGCAATGACACTTGCAGCATGTGGCGCCGAAAACAATGAAACTAAACCTGTAAAGGATTCGAAAACAGAGCAGACACAGACACCTAAAAAACAAGAAGCTAAGGTTGAAATTAAAATTCTTAAAGGTGATGATGATCTCGTTAAAGAGAAAAGTATTGCGATCGAGAAAGATGACATTTTAATGGATGTGTTAAAAGAAAATTTTGAGATTAAAGAAGAAAAAGGTTTCATTACGAGCATTGAAGGCATTCAACCTGAAAAAGGTGAGGAGAATAAAATTGGCTGGATGTATTATGTGAATGATGAAATGGCACAAGTAGGTGCTGCTGATTATAAATTGCAACCAGGCGATCAAGTTTCATTTAAATACGAAAAATTCTAATGCGAAAAGTCAATACATACAAGCTTACGTTGCTTGCTATGCTTGCTGCAATTGCAATTATTGGCAGAATTGCAGTTAGTACGATTCCTAATGTGCAACCTGTTACTGATATTGTAATCATAACAGGATTATTCCTAGGAGCGGTACCAGCTATGATGCTTGCATTTGTTATCGTTTTTGTATCGAATGCAGTTCTCGGCATGGGTATATGGAGTGTTTGGCAGGTTGTTTGCTGGGGCTTGATTGGTCTGCTAAGTGGTTTGTTAAGTCGACCATTGCGCCAATATGGCTTGTATTTGCTCGTTCCTTATTCTGTATTCTGCGGATATTTGTTTGGATTTTTAATATCTTTACCTACCTACCAAGTTACAGGATCTTTTTGGGCTTATTATGTATTAGGTTTACCTTTTGATACGAATCATGCGATTGGAAATGGGACCATGATACTTATTCTTTACCCAACAATGGCCTATTGGTTGAATAGGTATAAAAAGAAATACTTATAAAAATAAAGCAGCCAGTTTGAAATAAACGGCTGCTTTTGTATAATTAATGGGAGTTCTCAAATTCATGGGGGTTCCCGTTAAAAGGCTGATCTTTAGATATTTTGATTGAATCAGATGGACAGCCGTAATACGCTTCTATTACCTCTTCTTCATATTCCTCGGCAACATTTTTAATGCCTTTATTGCCGTCTAGTAGTGAAAATGCTAGACCTTCATCGTCATAGTCAAATACTTCAGGAGCATTCATTCCGCATGCACCACAAGCAATACATGTCTCTTTATCGACAATCGTGTATAGTGCCAAGTGTCATCCCTTCTTCCATCTGCAAATTATTGTATAATGAAATGAGAGAGAACTCAATGAATCATCAGCAAAGGGTGACCCTATTTTGCTATTTAAACAAGTTTTACTGCAAACAATTATCCGTCTGGATGGCAATCGTTCCGTAGCAGCTATTTATCATCTCATAACCGGTAGAACCTCTATTCAAACAAAACAGGATGCCCATCTATTTAACCTTACGTCCTTTTATGGTATTTATCAAAGTCTGGATAAGCGTGATTTTGATCGGGAAATCAGGAATTTGCAAAAAGATCAATATATCTTAATTGAAACAGGAGAAAGATTATTTCCAATCGCTACTAGGAAAGCAGTACAGCTTGTAGATGAAAATCCAGTAGATTTACTAGCTTGTTTGAAAGGGAGCGATTATGGCAAGGCGGCACATCTTTTTATGGAAAAGCTGTTACTGTTTATTCAGACAATTGCTAATATAAATGGCGGGAATAATTCTTTTGTAGCTGTTGTAGATGACAGAGCCATTCAGAATTGGATACGCCAGTATTTTAGATCAATCAGAGGATCTGAACAAAACGTTCTTAAGAGTATTCAATTTGAACTTACGAAGGTTTTAAAGTCATTCACAGATAGCCAAGCACAGATATTTATAGACAGGCTATCTGGATTGAATCATTATGGCATGGGACTTGAACAGTTAGCAGGAAAGCATGGGATGAATGTTAATGATGTGTATTTATTACTTGCTGCAATGCAACATAAAATAATGGATATCATTTTGAATAAACCCCAAGATTATCTAGTTCTTTCTTCTTTTGTTCAATTTAAGGAGCATAAGGCGCTAGCAGAATCGGCTGCTATTACGAAGAGGATGCTGGATCAAGGAATGGATTCAGATTCAATTGCTAATTTACGATCATTGAAGCAGAATACGATTCAAGATCATATTGTTGAGATTGCTTTACATGATCCATTATTCGACATTTCCCCTTATTTGCCCAAGCATGTGGAAGAAGAAATAAAAAAAGCAATGAATGATACAAAATCGGGGAAATTGAAAGACATTCGCCAAGCACTTCCTGAGGGAAGAGATTACTTTCAAATCAGGCTTGCACTCGCGCGTTGGAATTAAAAAGCAGGTGATAATTTATGTGTTCTGTGAATCTAGAAAGGGAACTTAAACGTCATTTTGGATTTGCCACATTCAAAATGGGTCAAAAAAATATCGTTCAAGATATAATGGATGGAAATGATGTCTTTGGCATACTCCCAACAGGGACTGGAAAATCTCTTTGTTATCAGCTCCCTGCAAAGTTACTGGAAGGCCTTACGGTTGTCGTAACACCGCTTGTATCGCTGATGATGGATCAAGTGAAACAACTGCAAGCAATGCATTATAAATCATGTGCTGCGATTAATAGTTTCGTGAGCTGGAAGGAAAAACAAGAGATATATCGAAATCTTCATCAGCTAGACCTTGTATATGTATCGCCTGAATTACTGCAGCAGCAAGAAGCGAAGTATTATTTTAGCCAAGTGAAAATTGCACTTTTTGTGATCGATGAAGCACATTGCATATCTCAATGGGGCCATGAATTTCGCACGGATTATTTGAAACTGGGTGAAGTTGCTTCACAATTGGGAAATCCGCAAATACTTGCTTTAAGCGCGACAGCAGCTCCAGAAGCTGTTGAAGAAATTATACAAGTGCTGAATAAACCACAAATGAAGCGTCATATTTATCCAATGGACCGTGAGAATATCGGCCTCGTTATTGAAAAAACGGTTTCGGACCAGGAGAAGCTAGAGAAATTAACTCACTGGCTTGAGAAAGACTTTGGCTCTTCATTGATTTACTTTTCAAGCAGAAATACTTGCGAGGAAATTTCCCGCAAGCTAGTTGCTCATTTTCCGAACCGTCGGATTGCATTTTATCATGGAGGCATGGACCAGACTGACCGGATTCTCGTTCAGCAACAGTTTATGAATGGTCAGCTTGACTTCATATGTTGTACAAGTGCTTTCGGCATGGGTATTAATAAGAGTGACATTAGATTAGTTTTGCATTATCACTTCCCGTCTGATATAGAATCGTTTATCCAAGAAATTGGGCGTGCAGGACGCGATGGTAAAGAAAGTATAAGTGTTCTCCTTTATTCAGAACAGGATATACATTTACAGAGTCAGCTTCTGCAAAATGAGCTGCCAGATGTGCGGGCGGTCGAGAACATTGTGCGTATTGTTAGTCAATTACATGCTACAAAACAGCTAGATATCGGACTCGGTCCTGAGTTTTACAATCTGTTTCAGCTGACTGAGACACAATGGCGTTTTCTTTACTATCAGTTTGAAAAACATGGTATGATTAAAGATAATCGTATTATATTTGATCAAATTCAGTTTAAAAAGGCGACAGAGAAAATTATTGACCACATTGAGATTCGATTGCGTCATAAAGAGGCTAAGCTTGGTGAAATGCTTAGCTGGTTACATGAATCATCCTGTTTAAGAATGTCTCTGTATAAGCATTTTCAGCCAACATACACCATTCCAGAAACAAATTGTTGTGTCAATTGCGGGCTAGACCTTACTAAGATAGATAAAAGGAATACGCAAGAAGGAGCTCTCTTTGAAAATTGGGAGGAACAGCTCCAACAGTTGCTGTTCGGAGTTTGAGGCATTCAGGCAGGAAATGGTGTATAGATATTAAGTAAATAATTTGTGCTAGCCAAGTTCAATAACAGGCAAGTATACATATAATGAACTATAATTATGAACCGCAGCTGCAGCTTATAAGTGGAGCGACTTACAGGCACAAAGGATGGCCAAAAGGAGAATGATCCATGCGTATTGAACGAGTCTCTGATAGTCAATTTACAATTTTTCTCACCTTTGATGATCTGATTGAGCGCGGATTTACTAAAGAAGACTTATGGCAGGATGCACCTAGCGTCAGATCATTATTCAGTGACATGATGAACGAGGCAAGCAGTGAACTTGGTTTTGAACTAGAAGGTATGTTGCTAGTTCAAGTCAATATGATGCAAGCTCAGGGCATGCATGTTGTCGTTACTCAAAAGCCAAAGGATCTCGACTGGGATGACGATGAATATATTGAAATGAAGGTAACTTTAGATGAGAGTAGTGAACTGATCTATTCATTTCAGGAATTTGAATCTGTCATTCAAGTTTGCAGTTATTTAGAAGCGCGCAATATCGGCGGTGGGCAAGTATACTTTATGGAAAATTTATATTATATGATGTTTGCAGAAAGCGATTTAAACGGTGAGAACAAAGAAGATATGATTGCAATCTTATCTGAATTCTCCAGTCCAAGCATGGTTACATCTTATAGACTGGAAGAGTACGGTAAAGTTATTGTAGATGAAAATGCTGTAAAGACTATCAACCAAAATTTTAAATAGGCTTATCACTGGATGTTCCAGTGATAAGCGGGGAGTGTTCAACATGAAAATAGCAGTTCTTTACGGGGGAGTATCAGGAGAAAGAGAAGTATCCCTCTCATCAGGTAAAGGGATTATGGAAGCATTGAAACACAATGGTCATGAAGTACAAGGAATTGATTTTCATCCTGAACGTCTTGATGAAATTATTAATCTTAAAGCAGATCTGGTCTTTATTGGCCTGCATGGAAAGTTTGGGGAAGACGGACGTGTCCAAGGCCTTTTAGACATGCTTGATATTCCATACGTCGGTTCTGGTGTTCTTTCTTCAGCACTAGCAATGAGCAAGTCAAAGGCAAAAGAGTCGTTTGCAAATGTCGGTATACCGGTAGCAAAGAGTCAAATGTTCCGCGTTGAACAAGAAACAGAAATTGCCTTTGCCGCTGATGTCTTAAAAAAGGAATGGAAGACACCTTTTGTTATTAAGCCAAATCGGGAAGGTTCAACGCTTGGTCTGACGATTGTTCATGAGCCAACTGAAATTGATGAGGCAATAAGGCATGCAGCTTCCAGTGATACGGAAATACTTGCGGAAGACTTCATAAAGGGTACTGAATTGACTGTTCCGGTCTTGGGCAGGCAAGGCAGTGAACGTGCACTTTCCGTAATTGAAATTGTTCCTAAGAATGCTTTGTATGATTATGAGTCTAAGTATGCTCCTGGTGGCAGCGAACATATTGTACCTGCCCGAATTAATGAGGAGCTTACTAAAATGATCAGAAATTATGCAGTGCAGGCGCACCAGTCACTTGGTTGTGAAACATATTCTCGCGTAGACTTCTTGCTAACGCCTGATGGCAAGCCTTTTATACTTGAAGTGAATACATTGCCGGGCATGACGCCGACTAGCTTATTCCCAGATGCTGCGAGAGCAGAGGGCATCTCATATGAGGAAATGATAGAACAATTTGTCCGTTTAACAACTGAAAAAGAATAGCTTATTAATTTCGTTTAAACAGATGCATGATTCCAATATGTTGAGGATAGGTATATACTTGAAGCGTGATGATCATTTGAAATGTAGGGGGTTAATTCATGGCAACTGATAAAGCAGCAGCTTCCAACAATCGGCTTGAGAAAGATCTTGAAGTACTGGAATCGACAAGAACTGTTGTTAAAGGTGCATTGGATAAATTGGGTTATTCGGACGAAGTTTACGAATTGTTGAAAGAGCCAATCCGCATGATGACCGTGCGAATTCCTGTACGTATGGATGATGGCTCCATGAAAATTTTCACAGGGTACAGAGCCCAGCATAATGATGCCGTAGGACCTACAAAAGGTGGGGTTCGTTTCCATCCAGGCGTTACAGAAAATGAAGTGAAGGCACTTTCAATCTGGATGAGCTTGAAAGCGGGTATTGTCGACTTACCATATGGCGGCGGCAAGGGTGGTATTATTTGTGATCCTCGTGAGATGTCTTTCCGTGAATTGGAAGGATTAAGTCGTGGCTATGTTCGGGCAATTAGTCAAATTGTCGGTCCTACTAAAGATATTCCAGCTCCAGATGTTTTTACCAACTCTCAAATTATGGCATGGATGATGGATGAGTACAGTCGTATCGATGAGTACAATAGTCCTGGTTTCATTACTGGCAAGCCAATTGTTCTTGGTGGCTCGCATGGTCGCGAATCGGCTACTGCTAAAGGTGTAACCATCTGTATTCATGAAGCAGCGAAGAAAATAGATCTAGAAGTTTCCGGATCTAAAGTAATTGTACAAGGTTTCGGAAATGCAGGAAGCTTCCTATCCAAATTCTTGCATGATGCAGGTGCTATTATCGTTGGGATTTCTGACGCTTATGGTGCATTATATGATCCAGAAGGTCTTGATATTGACTATTTGCTCGATCGTAGAGACAGTTTTGGAACAGTTACTAAACTATTTACAAATACAATTACAAATAAAGAGCTGCTTGAAAACGAGTGTGATATCCTTATCCCAGCTGCAGTTGGAAATCAGATAACGGTTGAAAATGCTGAGAATATTAAGGCGAAGATAATCGTTGAAGCTGCTAACGGCCCTACTACAAATGAAGCAACAAAGATTTTGACTGAACGCGGTGTCTTGCTTGTACCGGATGTACTTGCATCTGCTGGTGGAGTTACAGTATCCTACTTTGAGTGGGTTCAGAATAATCAAGGATATTATTGGCCAGAAGAGGAAATCAACGAAAAGTTGCATAAAGTGATGATTAATGCATTTAACAACGTCTATCGTGTAGCAGAAACAAGAAAAGTCGATATGCGTCTTGCTGCTTATATGATTGGTGTCCGCAAAATGGCAGAAGCTTCTCGTTTCCGAGGCTGGGTATAAATAATGCTTAGCAAGATGCTGCGAGCTCTTATCAAATATTGATAAGAGCTCTTTGGCATACGTTAAAGAGTAAGTTGCTGGAGGTACATGAATGAACAATATAATTAAAGAAAAAACAATCATTATTGGTGCGGGTCCATGTGGTATGTCTGCAGCCATTGAACTTCAGAATAAGGGAATCGATCCGCTCATTATTGAAAAAGGGAATATTGCAGATACCATTTACCGGTATCCAACCCATCAGACCTTCTTTTCATCAAGTGAGAAGCTGGAAATTGGCGATGTTGCGTTTATAACAGCGAAACAGAAACCTGTTCGGCTTGATGCACTCGCCTATTACCGTTCGGTAGCGGAAAGAAAAAAATTGCGTATTAACAATTATGAAACTGTCATGACAATTTATAAGGAGCGAGGTCACTTTGTTATTAGGACGAGTAAGGATCTAATATATGAAGCTGAACATGTGATCGTTGCGACAGGCTATTATGATCAGCCTAATCAATTGAATATCCCCGGCGAGGAATTGCCGAAAGTTTCTCATTATTTTAAAGAAGCACATCCATTCTACCAAAAGAATGTAACCGTTATTGGAGGAAAGAACTCGGCAGTAGATGCCGCACTAGAGTTACATAAAGCAGGAGCAAACGTTACAGTGCTATATCGCGGCTCTAGCTACTCAACAAGCATTAAACCATGGATTCTCCCTTTATTAGAAGGGCTAGTAGTGAAAGATGAAGTTTCTCTCTTCTTTAATGCGCAAGTCCTTGAAATTGGTGAGAATACAGTTACCTATTCCGTACAAAATCAAAAGCAGACGATAGCAAATGATTTTGTTTTCGCTATGACAGGCTATCATCCAGATTATGCTTTGCTTCGCAGTGCTGGAGCAGAAATTAATACTGAAAATGGTTGTCCAGCTCATAATCCGGATACTTATGAAACAAATGTACCTGGCCTTTATATAGCTGGAGTTGTTGCAGCTGGTAAGAATAATAATCGTATTTTTATAGAAAATGGTCGTTTTCATGGAGAAGCGATTGCCGATCACATTATAAGTAAGAAATAAGAGGCTGGGACAAAAGAAATTCCAATGCAATAAAACCGAACTATACATGAAATCGAACATGAGGATTTCAGTAAAGTTCGGTTTTTCTAATGCCAGATTTGGAATAGCGGAGTGGGCTTAGCCTTCCGCTGCGAAAAGTTACTCGCTTTCCTGCGGGCAAGCACTAAGCCATTTCGGCGCTTTGCGCCAAACTGTCTAAGTACGCTTGTTCTTCCCGCGGGAGTCTCGCATCTTTTCTCCGCTATGTCCAGTGCTCCGACCAGGATTGCAGCGTAAGTCGACGACTCCTGCGGGAATAGCATGAACTGAAGACCCCGCAGTGGGCGTTTTTTGCCCGCGAGGAGGCTGAAGACATGCCCGCGGCAAGCGTTCGGCTGGAGCGGAAATCCGGCAGGCTTCAACCACATTGTTCGTCTTTGGCTTTGCTGATTTTAGTTCTGTCCCAGCCTCTTTTAGGCGAGGCAAACTATTCGTAAGACATGATTGTTTGAACTAACTTTTACAGATTAAAAGGAAAAAACTCGGGTGAATGAAGTATCAATTTATGACTGTGTCATGTATTCCTCGATATCCTGTATATCCTTGGTAATATTTAATACTGCAAGCAACTTCAACCTTGCCTTTGGACCACTTAGACCAGACACTTGAATAGCACCTAAGTTTTTAACCTGCTTTCCTCCACCATCGTAGTCATACGTTGGCTGCACAACTGATTCCAGACAACGAGAGACGATGACTACTGGTATTTTGTCTTCTATTGCTTTTTGCAAAGCAGGCATTGCTTTTCTCGGTAGATTACCTTGTCCAAATGCTTCAATTACAATTCCGTCAGGATGCAAACTGGAAACAGCCTCAATTAATGACCCGTCCATGCCTTCGTATGCTTTTAATAAAAACACACGGCAATTTAGTGAATTTACTACTAAAGTCGACTTTTTCGGAAGCTGTCTTACATACACTGGTCCTTCTTTCGTAATCAACCCAATTGGACCGTATGTACTGCTAAATGAAGCAAGGTTTATGCTGGATTCTTTATAAACTTCTTTAGCAGCATGGATTTCCCCATTCATAACAACGACTACACCTGTTTCTGAAGGGGATTCATGGACCGCTGTCAGCAAAGCTGCTGAGAGGTTCGCTGCTGCGTCTGAACCGAGTTCATTGCTTGAGCGCATTGCACCGGTCATAATAATGGGCCTGTCAGCAGGCATAATTAAATCAAGCAGAAAAGCGGATTCTTCTAATGTATCTGTCCCATGTGTAATAACAAATGCATCAGCATCAGACTTGCTGATCCTATTGGCAATTTCGAGTATATGTTCTGGCTCGATTTGTGGAGATGGAAGATTGAATACAACTTCCTCTTTTATTCTAGCTGCCATCCCTAGGTTTGCAGCTAGATTGGCAAGCGGATGTTCTGTTTGTTGTCCAACAGATCCAAATTCGTCTTCAGCCATGGAAATGGTTCCACCTGTATGAAGTAACATAATTTTTTTCATTATCAAACACTCACTTTCTCATCTTACCTATTAATTTCGTTAACGATGCATAAAAAAACCAAATCATCTAAAAATAGAGCTAACAACATATGCAGGAGGCTCGCAAATGCTTAAAAGAAAAATAGGCTTTTCAATAATTATACTATATTTCATGATGGGTGGAATACAAGCCGCATTACCGGCTGGAGAAGTCCAGGCTTTTAGTGCACAAGTTATTCACCAAGGTGCAGTTGGTGACGATGTAATCGAATTGCAGACAAGATTGCAATATTTAGGATTCTACAAAGGTAAAGTAGATGGTGTGTTTGGCTGGGGTACATACTGGGCTCTTCGCAATTTCCAAGAGCAATTTGGCATGAAACCTGACGGACTTGCTGGACCATCTACAAAAGCAAAATTAGTGAAGGCTAGCAAATACAATCCACAGCAGAGCAAACCTGTTCAGTCTGCTAATGTGCCAATCGGATATTCAGAAAATGATATTAGATTGCTTGCGAATGCGGTACATGGTGAAGCAAGAGGAGAACCATATGTTGGACAAGTTGCCGTCGCAGCAGTCATTCTCAATCGTGTTGAAAGTCCTTCATTCCCGAATACAATTTCAGGTGTTATTTTTGAACCTAGGGCATTCACAGCCGTTGCTGATGGCCAAATTTGGCTAACACCAAACGAACAGTCTAAAAAAGCTGTAATAGATGCAATCAATGGCTGGGATCCAACAGGAAATGCAATTTACTACTTCAATCCAGAAACAGCGACATCTAAGTGGATCTGGTCCCGACCACAAATTAAAACAATTGGAAAACATATATTCTGCAAATAGGAAGGTTGATCATACATGTATAGATGGGTTGCTATAGCTTTGCTAGCAGCAGGGATATCGGCAAGCTGCTTTTGGGCGACTTCTGCTCAAAAAGAAAAAAATGCCGTTTCGATCCAAGCTGAAAACCACTATCAGCGAGCTTTTCATGAATTGACTTATAATATGGACCTGCTCCATGAAAAAGTCGGTACAACACTTGCAATGAACTCCAAGGAACGACTATCTCCCCAGATGCTTGATATATGGCGTATCACATCTGATGCACAGGGGAATTTAGGGCAATTACCGCTCGCCCTGCTTCCTTTTAATAAAACAGAAGAGTTTTTGTCAAAAATTGGCGATTTCACATATAAAACAGCTGCAAGAGATCTAGATAAGACACCTCTTACAGATCAAGAGACACAGACTTTGAACGGATTATATAAGCAGTCAAAAGATTTAAACAATGATTTGCGAAAACTTCAGCATAAAGTTCTAACAGAAAATCTTAGCTGGCTTGATGCAGATAATTCACTTGCCAGCCGAAATGAAACAATGGACAACACAATTATGGATGGTTTTCAAACAGTAGAAAAGAAAGTAACTGGTTATGATGAAGCAAATACGGGAACATCCCTTGTTAATAATGCTTCTAAAGAACATTCTTATAAACATATTGAAGGTAAAAAAATATCAGAACAACAGGCTTTGAAAAAGGTTAAACGAATTATTAAAGATTCTGATGAAAAGTCCTATGATATACAAAAAAGCGGAAAAGGTGCAGATGTTGCGGCCTATAACATCGTTTATCAAAAAGGCAACAGACATGCTAATATTGATCTCACGCAAACTGGCGGGCATCCGATCAATATTCTGCTAGACAGGCCCGTTCCAATTAAGAAAATTAGCCTGAATGATGGCAAAATAAAAGCAGAAAAATACTTGAAAGATTTAGAATTCCAAAATATGGAGGCTGTTACAACGGCTGAGTATGAAAATACGGGCGTATATACGTTCCTCTATAAAGAAGATAATGTTCGAATTTACTCAGATACTGTCCAAGTGAAAATTGCATTGGATAATGGAGAAGTACTTGGTTTATCGGCAAGGAATTATTTCATGAATCATCGTGATCGTACGATTAAAAAGCCGGAAATCAGTCTGGAAGATGCAAAGGATAAAGTAAATCCTAATTTGGAAATCCATGCAGATTACTTGGCTGTAATGGATAATGAACTTGGGAAAGAAGTACTGTGCTACGAATTCCTTGGAACATATCAAGGGATCACATATCGTATTTTCATTAATGCAAGTGATGGTAAAGAAGAAAAAGTTGAGAGACTTGAAGGTACAGGAAGCAATATATAAAGAAACATTGGGGGAGAGCCGGGCAATCGGTTTCTCCCCTTTTTCGACTTGAAAAAACCATTTTATTTAGATCATTCATAGACAGCATTTCCTATGCTCATATGGTATAGTTAAAAGGCATTTTACATGAGGGGAAGGTATTTTTAACGATGACAAAACATAAAATAGCGATTGCAATAGATGGTCCTGCGGCTGCAGGGAAAAGTACTGTGGCGAAGATCGTTGCACACAAGCTTGGCTATATTTATATAGACACAGGGGCAATGTACAGAGCACTTACTTGCAAGGCCTTGGAATACAGAATCGATTTAAATGATGGGGCACAGCTTGCTGAAATTCTCGAGAAAACAGATATTACATTAGAACAAGGTGAGACGGGGCAAAGAGTATATCTCGATGGTATTGACACGACTTGGGAAATCCGTACAGAAGAAGTAACGAATCATGTCTCCCAAATTGCTAAACATTCACTTATTAGAGAGGAAATGGTTAGAAGACAGCAGCAATTTGCTGAAAAGCGTGGGGTTGTCATGGACGGTAGGGATATTGGAACGCATGTCATTCCAGATGCCGAGGTGAAAATTTTCTTGATTGCAACAGTTGAAGAACGAGCACGTCGCCGTCATGAAGAAAATATCCAAAAAGGGTTTTCTTCTAATCTTGAGAAGTTAAAAGAAGAGATTGCTCTACGTGATAAACAAGATACAGAGAGAGAATCTTCTCCATTGGTCAAGGCTGCGGATGCAATCGAAATAGATACAACTTCTTGTTCAATTCACCAAGTTGCTGAAAAAATTCTTAATGAATGCAGTAAAGCACTGAAAATAACAGGCGACAATGGCCAGGTTCTTTAAGGTGTTATACATATGAGCGTATATGTCTTTTGCCGATTTATCGTTAAGGTTGTTTTGTATCCATTGTTTAGAGTAAAGGTCTTAGGCAAAGAGAATATCCCAGAGAATGGTCCAGTGATCGTCTGTACGAATCATATTTCCAATTTTGATCCGCCAGTTGCTGGAATGACACAAAAAAGACCTGTGCATTATATGGCGAAGAGCGAACTATTTGATGTTCCTGTGCTTGGGAAGCTGCTTACTAAAATAAATGTATTTCCAGTGAAACGCGGCCTTAGTGATAGAAATGCTTTGCGTACAGGTTTGGAGCTTTTAAAAGAGGGCAATGTTTTAGGTTTATTTCCAGAGGGAACAAGAAGTAAAACAGGAAAAGTTGGCAAAGCTTTGGCAGGTGCAGGGTTCTTCGCATTACGTTCTGAGGCAACTGTAATACCATGTGCGATAATTGGTAGCTTTAAGCCATTTAGCCGTGTAACTGTTGTATATGGCACACCAGTGGATATGGAGACTATTCGTGCTAATAAATTGTCTGCACAAGAAGCTGCAGATGCAATTATGGATGAAGTGCGGAGACTACACGAAAATACAGCTGTTTAAAGTGAATTGCTTGACAATTACTTTCCGTTATTAGAAGTTATAAAAAGTAGTTAAAGTATTTGAGGAGGTTTGTTTGATGACTGATTTTGCAGATTTTGCAGAGATTAAACAAGGCGATGTTGTAACCGGCACAGTAGTAAAGGTTGAAGACAAGCAAGTACTTGTGGACATCAGCTACAAGACAGAGGGAATTGTACCACTTAATGAGCTTTCCAATGTTCAAGTAGAAAACGCTCATGAACTTGTCAAAGAAGGCGATTCACTTACTTTAAAGGTAAAAAAAGTAGCAGATGAAGAAGTTATTCTTTCAAAAAAAGCGATGGATGCTGAAAAGGCATGGGAAGACATCGAAGAAAAATACAACAACAATGTAATTTTTGATACAACTATTAAGGAAATTGTCAAAGGCGGACTTGTAGCAGATGTAGGGTTGCGTGGTTTCATTCCGGCTTCTATGGTCGAAACACGTTTTATTGATGATTTTTCTGAATACAAAGGCAAGACACTTGCAGTTAAAGTCATCGAGATTGATCGCGAGAAGAATCGTATTATTCTCTCACACCGTGCAGTTATTGAAGCGGAAAACGAGAAGAAAAAAGGTCAAGTTCTTCAGTCGCTGGAAGCGGGTCAAGTTATTGAAGGTACAGTACAACGCTTGACGAATTTCGGTGCTTTCGTAGATATTGGCGGTGTTGATGGTCTCGTCCACATTTCTCAACTGGCTCATGAGCACGTTGAAAAAGCAAGTGATGTTGTGACTGAAGGCGATAAAATCAAAGTTGAGATTCTTTCTGTAGATCTTGATAACGAACGAATTTCACTATCGCGTAAAGCTGTACTACCGGGTCCTTGGGAACATATTTCAAACAAAATCAATAAAGGCGATATCGTTGAAGGTACAGTAAAACGTCTTGCTGATTTTGGAGCATTTGTTGAAGTATTGCCAGGCGTTGAAGGTTTGGTACATATTTCTGAAATTGCCAACCGTCATATTAGTAAGCCTAGTGAGGTTCTTACTAATGGTCAGAAGGTAGAAGTCAAGGTCCTTGATGTGAATGAAGCAGAAGGACGAATTTCACTAAGTATCAAAGAGCTGGAAGAACCGACTGCTGATAATCAAGATTACAGCGATTATGAGTCCGATTCGGATCACAGTGGCTTCTCAATTGGCGATTTTATTGGTGATAAGCTAGACAAATATAAATAAGTTTTTAAAAAGCCTTCGATTGCGAAGGCTTTTTTTCATGAATGGGTGCAGAATGTGCATTATATAGAGATGGATAGCAAAATATATTGTGAAGAGAAACCAGGTTTGCTAGAATGATTAAAGTTGTATAGATCCTGCATACATGAAATATGGGCGATTTTGCCTTTATATAAACATGAACGGATCCGAGAAAGGATGTTCCTTGATGAGGAAACCCGTAGTAGCCATTGTCGGCAGACCAAATGTCGGCAAATCAACAATATTTAATAGATTGGTTGGAGAAAGAATCTCCATTGTAGAAGATATTCCTGGAGTAACAAGAGATCGCATTTATGCCCAAGCTGAGTGGCTTGCCCATCAATTTGATGTAATTGATACAGGCGGCATAGAAATTGGCGATGAACCACTTCTTGCGCAAATGCGCCAGCAAGCGGAAGTCGCAATTGATGAAGCTGACGTTATTATTTTCATGATTAACGGTCGGGAAGGCGCTACTGCTGCTGATGAAGAAGTGGCGAAGATGCTTTTTAAATCGAGCAAACCGATTGTACTGGCTGTAAATAAAATGGACAACCCTGAAATGAGAAATGAAGTTTATGAGTATTATTCTCTTGGCTTTGGAGAACCATTCCCGATCTCTGGTTCACATGGTCTTGGCTTAGGTGACATGCTGGATTCAGTTGTAGATCATTTTCCTGTCTTTGATAAACCAGTCAATGATGAAGAGACAATCTACTTTAGCTTGATCGGTAGACCGAACGTTGGTAAATCTTCACTCGTCAATGCTTTGTTAAATGAAGAGCGTGTGATTGTCAGCGAAATCGAAGGTACAACAAGAGATGCGATTGATACTAGGCTCGTACGTGATGGTCAGGAGTTTGTCATTACGGATACTGCCGGAATGCGCAAACGCGGCAAGGTATACGAAACGACAGAGAAATATAGTGTCATGCGTGCCTTGAAGGCGATTGAACGCTCAGATGTCGTTCTAGTCCTTCTTGATGCTGAAACAGGAATTCGTGAACAGGATAAGAAAATTGCAGGCTATGCTCATGAAGCAGGCAGAGCGATTATTATTGTTGTAAATAAGTGGGATGCTGTTGAACGTGATGAGAAAACAATGAAGGAATTCGAAGAGAATGTCCGAGCTCATTTCCAGTACCTTGATTATGCACCAATTGTGTTCTTATCTGCTAAGACTAAAAAGCGTCTGCATACACTTATTCCTGCAATCAAGACGGCGAGTGAGAACCATGCCAAGCGTATCCAGACTAGTGTACTTAATGATGTATTGATGGATGCACTAGCAGTGAATCCAACACCAACAATTAAAGGACGCCGCTTGAAAGTATTTTATGCTGCTCAAGTTGCAATCAAGCCGCCGAGTTTCGCTGTATTTGTAAATGATCCAGAACTTATGCACTTCTCATATCAGCGTTTCCTTGAAAATAGAATTCGAGAAGCATTTTCGTTTACAGGGTCACCTATCAAAATATTTGCCCGACAACGTCAATAGGAGGGAATAGGATGGCAAAAGTAGCTGTATTGGGAGCAGGCAGTTGGGGTACAGCCCTCAGCATCGTCCTAGCCGATAATGGCCATGATGTCAGATTGTGGACCCACCGTTCGGAACAAGCAAAAAAAATAAACGAACAGAAGCGAAATGAACAGTATTTAGATGCCGATCTTCCAGATAACATCCAGGCCTATTCTGATTTAGAAGAGACTGTAAAAGGGCTGGATGCAGTTGTCATTGTTGTTCCAACGAAGGCCATTAGAGAAGTAGCGCAATCATTAAATCGTTGTCTTGAATCACAAACACTTTTAATCCACGCGACAAAAGGTATTGAACCAAGAACAGTGAAGCGCGTATCAGAAATGCTTTCAGAGGAACTCGACAATTACGCGTATGAAGAAATAGTTGTCCTATCGGGGCCAAGTCACGCTGAAGAAGTAGCAAAACGTCAGCCAACAACTGTCACGGTATCATCAATTCGCATGGAAAAAGCGAACGATGCTCAAAATTTATTCTTTAACGAATCGTTCAGAGTATATACGAGCAACGATCTTGTCGGAATTGAACTAGGCGGAGCACTTAAAAACATTATTGCACTCGGTGCTGGCGTCTCCGATGGGCTCGGCTATGGAGATAATGCAAAGGCCGCTTTAATTACGCGTGGGCTTGCTGAAATTGCTAGACTAGGTACGTGTCTTGGGGCTAATCCACTCACATTTCTCGGTTTGCCAGGTGTAGGTGATTTGATTGTTACTTGCACAAGTGTTCACAGCAGAAATTGGCGTGCTGGCAATCTCCTCGGCAAGGGGCATGATCTAGATGAAGTGCTAGAGCAAATGGGGATGGTTGTTGAAGGCGTAAGAACTGCTGAAGCTGCGTATCAGCTTGCAGAACAGCAAAAGGTTGAAATGCCAATAGCACGCGGTATCTATGAACTGCTTTTTGAAAAGAAAGAAGCTTCAGAAATCGTTCAACAACTGATGAATCGTACAAAACGCGATGAATTGGATGACTTTGCTTCCCTTTTAAGTTCCGGCCAGAAATAGTAACAATACGGTTTCTTCTTGCATAAGATAGCTTGAATGATTATGCGAGGGGGAACCAGTGTGAATGATTTTCAAAAAGGAATGTTTGATAAAATCAATAAAAAGGCGAACATCGATCCAAATGATGTATTCCAAGTTGCAAACTCTGTGAAAAATGCGGATTTTTCTGATGAGGCAACTGTACGTAATCTGGTAAAACAACTGGCATTGCTAGCTAATAAACCACTTTCTAAAGAGAAAGAAGATAGGCTTGTACAGGCGATTACTTCGAATAAAATGCCAGCGGACCTAAGCTCCCTAAATTCCATGTTTAAAAAATAGGAAGATAGGCGTTTGAATATACGGCGGATAGGGTCTTTCGCATAATATAAACTGTGCACATTACGTTAGGCACTGCATATAGGGTATTATTTAGTCAAACCGGTCGGAAAAAGCCCATTCCGACCGGTTTATTTTTATGCGCTTGTAAAGGCTTCCATTGTGCTATAATTGCCATGAATCAAATTATTGCGAATGGGAGTGAATTGGATTGTCCCAGTCTATGCTGAATATGTATATCTCTTTTGGCGGAATGGTTTTATTAATCGTTGCCATGGTATTAATTGAACTGAGCCGAAGGAAATTCAAAGGAATTTTTTCTGTACTGACAGCACTTATAGCTTATGTTTCATTCTTAACAGGGGGACTGATCATTCTTTATATTGTGTTCAGTGGCCCAACTGGATAGTAAATTCGAGGAGACGTCTTATGAAAAAAGCACTTTTACTCATTATTCTTGTATTACTGGTTCCATTGCTTAACGGTTGCCTATATCCAAATGAGGAACTAGCCAAAAATAAAATACCGCCCCAAGCACAGCTTGAAACAGTGCAGAAAGCCATTGATTCTTACCAAAAATCTACAAATGGTCTTTTACCGATTAAAACAAAACCTGCTGATACATCTATTTATGAGAAATACATAATTGACTTTCAGCCACTAAAAGAAAAAGGGTTGATTGACCAAATTCCAGGAAGTGCTTTTGAAAACGGTGGTTATTATCAATACACGATTATAAATGCGGAAAAAGATCCTACAGTAAAGGTTATCGACTTGCGCATGTCAGAAAAATTGCGCACGGTACTAGCCCGTTTGGAAACATATCGGCAAATGAATACATATCCGCCGTTTGGCAGCCCGATTGATGGGGATCTATATGAAATTGATTACAAAAAATTGAAACTGAAGCACAAACCTACAGTAGTGAGTCCTTATTCAGGTAAAAATTTGCCGATTATTATGGACACAAAGGGAAAACTTTATGTGGATTACCGAACAGATTTTTATGAAGCGATTAAGAAAGATCCTGAAAAGGCCGAACGGTCGGTCGATTTAAGAGAAGTGCTAGCGGCTGATTCACATATTGTTCCAGCCTATTCAATTAGAGCCAAAGCAGTCAATGGTGAACCGGTTTATGTAAAGTGAAACTTCATTCCTTTTCGAAAAATAAATATAAATAAGCATATTCAAAGCCCTTGCAGCCATATGATACTGCAAGGGCTTTACTTGTTTGCTTAATTGGCAAATTGTAATTTTGTAAGGCATATATGCATGTTGAGCTTCATAGAATGAGATTGTCCAATGATCGCAGCAATTTTATTTTATTGGCCGCAAAATCAGGAGGGATCGATTATGGAGAAAATTGATATTTTTAAGGATATTTCCAAGCGAACGAACGGCGATATCTATCTGGGCATTGTCGGAGCAGTAAGAACCGGAAAATCAACTTTTATCAAGCGTTTTATGGAATTGGTTGTGCTGCCGAACATGGAGGATGAAGGGGAACGCGCTAGAGCTCATGACGAATTGCCACAGAGTGCTGCTGGAAAGACAATCATGACGACTGAACCCAAATTCGTCCCGAATCAAGCTGTTTCACTAAATGTTGAAGAGGGGCTGGATGTTAATGTTCGCCTCGTCGATTGTGTAGGTTATGCTGTTGAAGGGGCAAAAGGCTTTGAAGACGAGAATGGCCCACGCATGATTCACACGCCTTGGTACGAAGACCCGATTCCATTCCATGATGCTGCAGAGATTGGCACTAGAAAAGTAATTCAGGAGCATTCTACAATTGGAGTTGTTGTTACAACAGATGGCTCAATTGGTGAAATTGATAGAAAAGATTATATTGATGCTGAGGCAAGAATTGTTGAGGAATTGAAAGAAGTAGGTAAACCATTTATTATGGTTGTTAATACAACTAGGCCCGCAAGTCCTGAGACAGAATCTTTTAAACGTGAATTGGCCGAGCAGTATAATATCCCCGTTCTCGCAATGAGCGTTGAATCGATGACAGAGCACGATATATATAATGTTTTGCGTGAAGCACTTTACGAATTCCCTGTACTTGAAGTGAACGTAAACTTGCCGAGCTGGGTTATGGTACTTGATGAAAAACACTGGCTAAGAGGCAGCTATCAGGAAGCCATTCAATCAACGGTACAAAATATTAAACGCCTGCGCGATGTCGATCAGATTGTAGGAGAATTCACAGAATTTGAGTATATAGAACGAGCGAATATTGCTGGGATGGAAATGGGTGATGGCATAGCAGAAATCGACTTGCATGCGCCTGATCAGCTTTATGATCAAATCTTAAAAGAAATTGTTGGTGAAGAAGTTCGCGGCAAGGAACATTTGCTTGAATTGATGCAAGATTTTTCTTATGCGAAGCGTGAATATGACCAAGTTGCTGGTGCCTTACAAATGGTGAAACAAACAGGTTATGGAATTGCTGCGCCATCTGTTCATGATATGCAGCTGGATGAACCAGAGATTATTCGCCAAGGGTCTAGATTCGGTGTTCGATTGAAAGCAGTAGCACCATCGATTCATATGATTAAGGTTGAAGTTGAATCAGAATTCTCCCCAATTATTGGAACAGAGAAACAGAGTGAAGAGCTTGTTCGATACCTAATGCAAGATTTTGAAGAAGATCCATTGTCAATATGGGAATCGGATATTTTTGGAAGATCGCTTAGTTCAATTGTTAGAGAAGGTATCCAGGCAAAGATCTCATTAATGCCTGAGAACGCTAGGTATAAATTGAAGGATACATTGGAAAGAATTATCAATGAAGGTTCTGGCGGTCTCATCGCCATTATTTTATAGCAGCTGAAACAGGCTGCTATTATTTTTTTTGCCTGAATTTACTGAATAGTCAACTTGCTAACAGAAATATTTTACAAAAATGCAAAACAAACAATAAAAATAGTAGCTAGAATTTAATTTTCTCATAAAAAAACGGGAAATCATGCTTTAATCATTGAATTTTATTCCGAAGTCGGTTAGTATAATCGTTGTCATCCCTTGATACAGATGATTTTGTGCATAATTTTTTCGGAAATGATGAACAAATAAGAACAAGAATACTTGTTCACATAAGAAACATTTTTGAGGAGGTGAAATCATGAATAAGACAGACTTGATTAATGCTGTAGCTGAAAAAAGCGAACTTTCTAAGAAAGATGCGACTAAAGCAGTAGATGCAGTATTTGAAACTGTTTCTGATGCTTTGAAAGACGGCGATAAGGTCCAGTTGATCGGTTTTGGTAACTTCGAGGTGCGTGAACGTTCTGCACGTAAAGGCCGTAACCCACAGACTGGTGCTGAAATTGATATCCCTGCGAGCAAGGTTCCTGCATTCAAACCAGGAAAAGCCCTTAAAGATGCTGTGAATTAATCGTATACATAGGGCTTCGCATACAAAAGGAGGGCGCTTATGCGCCCTCCTTTTGCCATTTTGAAATATAGTACTTATTAGCAAAAAGTAAATACCAGATTGGTCCAACTAACAGCCAATGGTAGCTAAAGAAACATGCTGAGGAAAATTCAATCTCACTTTTTTTCACTACTTGCGAATTGTTTGACACACCAAGTGGTATAGTAGATATTAAATATAGAAGAAATGGTCAATAGGAGGTTATGTCTTGGAACAGTCATTTGGAAAATCAGACTTTATTGTAATCAAAGCGCTTGAAGATGGTGTGAAAGTAATCGGACTCACGAGAGGAACCGATACAAGATTTCACCACTCAGAAAAGCTCGACAAAGGCGAAGTGATGATTGCCCAGTTTACTGAACATACCTCTGCAGTTAAAATTAGAGGCAAGGCACTGCTTCAGACAACCCACGGTACAATGGAAAGTGATAGACATGGTGAGGAGCAATAATAAAGCCGGATAGTTCATGTAGCATTGCGCTCTGAAGATCAGACTTGCGGCTGAATAGTATAGAATGCAGGTGATCAGTGCGTGTCTCGGGACATCAATATACTAAAAGATAAAATTAAAAAACATATGAGCAATTCCTTTTTAGATTCACAAATAAAAAAACCGTATATTTCAGAAGATCAGCTATATATACTTCATCATTTATTCATGCAGGCTCCCGACTTTATTAGTAAAAGGGAACATTACATAATTACAACTTTGCTCGTACAGGCGGCCTTGGATACTCATGACTCCGTTACACCTCACAATATTGAGATTGAGGGAGAGCAAGCTGATCAATCGACACAGCTTACTGTATTGGCTGGGGATTACTATAGCGGATTGTATTATTTAATTCTTTCAAACACAGAGGACATTGAATTTATTAATATTTTGGCATATGCGATCAAAGAAATTAATGAGCTTAAAATGGAGCTTTATCACTCTAAGATTCGTGATTTCTCGGAATTCGCTTTATTATATGGTCGAATTTCTGCACTGCTAATCAAGGAGACGGCTCGTTATATCGGAATACGAGAAGATATGATTGATGAGGTTGATATCATTATACGAGCAATGGCTTTTCTTGGAGAAGCAGAGTGTTCTGCTAAAGAAAATCGAAATAGAATTTATGATATTTGGCTCGCTGAAAGTCAAGAGTTTCCGAAAAATGTATATACTGTCGAACGGGACAAGTATTTAGACGAGCTAATGAAGAAATTATCAAATATGAAAATGGCTCAGGAAAGTGAATGGAACTTGCTATTCCAGCAGGCTGTCAATCGTTATAAGCAGCTGGAGGGCCAACAGCTAACCAGGGAAGAAGGGTAATATATGGACGGACAGTCAAAGGAAAAGCGAGTACATGAAGTTTTTGAGA
>Ga0153999_1000265_pt1 | contig 24986 bp, 28 predicted proteins | sample TSNC083MetaG_FD_104675 | JGI IMG/M metagenome (GOLD analysis project Ga0153999, IMG submission 104675) | Attine ant fungus gardens microbial communities from North Carolina, USA - TSNC083 MetaG | ecosystem: Host-associated > Fungi > Mycelium > Unclassified | place: USA: North Carolina, Lumber... | reverse complement strand
GGTCTTTTTCAAGTACCTGAAACAGCGGGAGATTAATCGAAGAACTTATCACTCAATTCAGGAAGTTCAATTATCTTGCTTTGAATACATTGAACAATTCTATCATAACTATAATCCTCATTCCGCCAACAATGGTTTAACTCCAAATCAGAAAGAAGAAAATTATTTTAAGAAAATATAGCTCATTTTGTGTCTAAATATTTGACATTAGTCCAATGCTCTGCTTTCTCCATATGCAATGCAAAAAGTGGAACTTATGGCTGACTTACAGAAAATGGTTTATCCTTATTATGATGAGTTAGAAAAGCTTAAAGGTTCTGAAGGGGTAAAGCAACATCTATCTTATGTATCAAGTAAACAAGAATTATATTCTAAATCAAAACAAAATATACCTTTGTATTTAAGAAAATCAGTAACAAGTTATTTAGAATCAATAAAAGTTAAAGAAAATCTAAAGAGTAGCAATAATTGAATTGCTACTTTTTAGATTATTTATTATGTAGTGAGTGATTGAAAAATGTTCAAACTCAAAGATATCATATTATATTATAAATAAAATATAAGTATAATATAAATACATTGTATTTATATTTGATTTATCTTGAAAAAATGTTATACTATACTTATAGCATAAACACAATATAAATATGTTGTACACAGAAAAGGAAATGCCATGAAAATTATTAGCGTATCAGCAGTAAAAGGCGGAGTTGGTAAAACAACAATTACTTTCAATTTTGGAGAATGGTTATCAAGACAGGGATACAAAGTTCTTTTAATTGATACTGACCACCAATGCAGTTTAAGTCAAACATATAATTTATTTACAAATGAAAATACAATTTACAATGCATTTATGAATGAAGAAGTAGAAATTCATAAAATACATGATAATTTGAGCATCATCCCTGCTTCTCCAATGTTAGATGAATTAGAAGTAGAGTTAAGCTCAAAACATAATAAAGATTTATTATTAATGATGTGGCTTCAAGATAATGTTGATAGAATAAAAGAATTTGATTTTATACTTATTGATTGTCATCCAGATTTTCAAACCGTTACAAAAAATGCAATTGCTGTTAGTCATTATATTTTAAGCCCAATAGAACCTAGCCAATACGGATATATGTCAAAAAGTTTGTTGATTGAACGCCTTCAAAATTTTAAAGATGAGGTTATTGATGCACGGACACGGGAAACATATATCACAGCAATACCATATTTTGTTGGAAATAGAATAAGACATAATACTAAGTCATCAAGAGAGTTCTCTGAAAAAATATCACAAGATAAAGGAACTATTGCTATGATTCCAGAGAAAGAATTATTTAACCGTTCGACACTTGACGGAGTTCCCTTAGTTGAAATGGAAAAAGATAAAGATGTTTTCAATAGTAATAAAGCTTTTTATGAAAAATTTAATTTTGCATTTAATGAAATAACTAATAAAATAAAAGCATAACTACAATTCTAATATAATATAAAGATAGGTTAGATACAATATAATTATATTTACAATATATTGTGAATATAATTGTGCTATGATAGTTAAGAAAGTGAGAAAAAATGGCATTTGATGTAGATGATAAAAAAGTAAAAACAGTGTTATCAAACAGTTCTTTAGCAAAGTCAAAAGTGGAACTCCCAAAAAAAATTGAATCAGAAGAAAATAAAAAATCATATTCATTTACCTTAGAACCTTCTGTAAAAGAAGGCCTTGAAAAATTGGCAGAAAAACAAAATTATAAAAATACATCCCAATTTCTGAATGATTTAATTAAACTATATCTATAATGAATACAAAAAAGCTCATGTTATTTATTAACATGAGCTTTTTTGCTATGAAATATTTATAATTTGTTCAATAGAGATGAGGTACATTTTATCTGTTGATTTTATTCTCACTTGATTGTTGATAAATTCAGAAACAAAACCATAGACTTCAGTTAATTTATCTTTTGATTGATATTTAACTTTGATTTGTACCTGATTTGAAAAAGACTGATTAAGAAGATGAAGCACGAGATGATGTGGTAATGTTTGAATTACGTTATCCTCTTTTTTTTCTTTTTCAAAAGTATTTTGAGCCTCCGTGAGTTCTCCAGTCGCAAATGCGCCCCATTTCATCATACCTCGGTCATGGTAGGCTCGAATGACTTCATAGGGACTATAAGAACGGTCAACTGACATCTTTATCCTCCTCGTTTTGACTTGCTGCATGACCTCCAATGAGTTTGTTCCGATAAATGACACGGGAACCCTCGGATAAACTACTTGCTTTTTGTATTGATAGAAAATCGAATGTTTCTCTAATCTCATCAATAGCTTTTTGGAGTGATTCTTGCTTTTCGTTTGAATGATTTTCTTCAACACTTTCAAATAAAGAGAGTTGTTTAACAGAACTATCAGAGAGTTGATTTCCGCTTATTACTATTTGTCTTATTGCTCCCCCCTGGTACTTTTCACGAAATAAGGAGATTGCGAGGTCTTGCAATTCTTTTGTGTTTTGCGTTGCTTCAATATTGCGAGAAACCTTAACAGAAGAGTATTCAGAAGTAGAAGCAGCACCGGCATAAAGTGAAAGATTGCTTGCTAGTTTTCCGCCCTTTCTCAATCTTATCGCTAAGTTCTCAGCCATTTCTTTAATCACAAGTTCAATTTCTCTTTGCTTATGATAGTCACGTGGTAGAATTTGAGAATTACTGAAGCTAGAAGATTTTGGAGTATATTTTTCTCTTACGTTGCTTTCGTCGATTCCGTTTGCGTGGAAAAAAATGCTGAAGTCCAATTGTTCCTAATTTTTGTTTGAGGAGAAGTGGGTCAGCGATCGCAAGCTCTTTGATAGAAGTGATTCCTAGCTTGTTTAATCGTTTCTCAGTCCGCTTACCAATCCCCCAAAAGTCTGTCATTTTTGGAAGAGTCCAAAGTTTGTTTGGCACGTCCTCATAACGAATTAATGCCCTCATATTTGGGTTATATTTGGCGTAGTTATCCATTGCAAGTTTCGCAAGCAAGGGGTTATCTCCCATGCCTACCGTTACATATAGCCTTAATTTATTTAGTATCTCACTTTGCAAATCTAAGGCAATTAAATTCATTTGTTCATAACGATTTTTTACATCTGGATAGAAGAAGTTTGGATTCAAGAAAAAATATAAAATACGTGAATAATATGGTTCACGTATTTTTTTGTCAATTTAAAAACGGACAACAAGGTATACTTCAAAACTTTACATTTGTTTTCTGATATAATTGGATTTATAGATGGAGAATAACTATATATGAAAAAACAAACTATCAATCTTATTGTGATTTCAATATTGGTAAGTAGTATTGGTGCATTATTCACTCAACAAACGTACGCTCATGCTAGTGATATAACAAGTCAAAAGACTTATAAAACTACCCCACAGACGATATCAAATTTATATAAGAAAGCATACCAATCAGTACAAAATGACGATATTGATAAACTTAAAAGGAGATTTAAATTAAATGCTATCCATTACTCTTCAGCTGAAGATTACTTGAAAAAAGTTACTAATTTTTTTGATAATTATGACCCAAATTTAGGACTGCTCCAATTTCTAGAAGAAATCATTGTTCAACAGACTTTAGATAAAATAGAAAATCCTGGAGATATTGGAAAAATTAGCAGTGCTTGGCAAGCTTATTTAATGTATGATAGTGGATTTGATCGTAATGGGAAGATCTTTCAAATGATGGGGCCTGAACCACTACCTGATCCAGAAAACACACAAAAAAGGCTTATAAAAGTAACAGAAGAATCAACGGGAGAAGAAATTTCGCTAAATGCATTTTACTTAAACCAGAATTCTGATACAACAATTATAGCTACTGGAGGGTTTAGAGGAAATGGGTGGGATATAAATTCTCCAGAGGTTCAACTATTAAAATCGTTTGGTTATAATGTATTATTGACAGAATCTAGATCTTCAGGGGCGAGCGAAGGGAAATATATTTCTTTAGGCTATTACGAAAAAAATGATTATACAAATTGGATAAATAATGAAGTTAGCATACATCTAGGACAAAAAGTATATCTGTACGGTGGTTCTATGGGTGGAGCAGTTGTTATGGGAGCTCTAAATAATGCTCTGCCTACTAATGTAAAGGGCCTAATAGAAATTGCTGGATTTTCGTCTATTGATCAAGAATTAACATATTTATATGATAGAATTTCAATTGATTTGGGAAATATTTTTGACTGGGTTTTAGATTTTAATCCTACACAACGTGAAGCAACATATAAAGTATTAAATGAAGATTTATTAATACCTAAAGTGAAAATGTCTATGTATTCATCACTTCCATTGGAAGGAGTAAAAACCTCAACTCTACCAAAGCTTTTCATACATGGGAGTGCTGACAACATAATTCCTTATAGCAATGCAACGCTTTTGTATAATAGTTCGGCAGGAAGTCATAATCGAATTGCATTAATTCCTGGTGCTACACATGGTGGTGATATATTCGTAGGAGAAATGGGATTAAAGACTAAAGAAGCTATGGATAAATTTTTCAACGATTAAGTGGTAAATGATGAGAGATTCCCAATGACTGTTACAGATGTCTCTAAAGGTACTTTAGGGATTGTTTCTATAGTATATGGTTCTACTCCATTAAATGATCTGACAAAAGAGCAGATAAATTTTTGTTTAGATCAACCAATTCAAAAGATTATGCGATTGATTCAGTAGTAGCAAAGTTGGATCTTGGTATACTGATAATATAACTTCAGATGAAACAGCACTACAAGAAGCTTTATTAGGAAATTCATATTTTGAAGATATCTCACAAAATACCAATTAATTTACAGTTTACTCAAAAGCTCTTCCTGATATAAGTGCTTCTGTATCAATTAAAATGGATAAGTCAGATATACCAGAGGGTTCAGGATTCTTAAGACAAGTGGAAATGGGGTGACGAGTCTAACATATAGAAATTGGTATACCACTTCACTTAGTGGACCCCAAAATTCAACAACCGGTGCAGCAGGTGAAATAAAAAATAAAATAGCAGAATTGCTTACATTTAAATCCCCATTTCTTAGTGGATAATAAGTCTTATTTGATTCATATGAGCTATGCTGGCTACTTTCTTTTAATCAACTCAATTTCTCTATTATAGTGAAAGAAATTCTTATTGATATAGAAAAGAAACCAAAAGGTAAGACTTTTATATATTTTCTTACCTTTTTTGATATTTATAGCACTATATATTATTCTTAAAAATTAGTATACAGCAGAAGACAATGTTTGAAGAACTGTGGACTGGTTGATTGGATATCCTGGCTCATTAGTAATAACATCAAGAGTAACTTTGTCGCCTTGTCTTAGGTTAACATTCGCAGTAATTTCAATATTATCTTTATTTTCTTTTGATTGTGAGTAATAAGAGGTACCATCGTAGGATTCAGAAAGATAATTTCCGTTAATTCTTAGAACATACCGGATTTTTGCATTATGATATTTTTTAGAAATAGCATATGTAATTTTATCACTGCTCGTTGTTAGACCCTTAAAATCAGCTCTATAATCGGCTTCATATGCCCTCATATTATCTTGTTGGGAATTTTGTAGTCCATTTTGTAGTTTATCTTTTTCACCCATCCAATTAGTCGCAAAAAGATATTTACCACTTGCTTTCAGCCACTCTTTATTATTATAGTCCGGGATTGGATTTAGGCTGTTCAGATAGAACATGATATCGCCTGTAATAATCGCGGATGCAGAAACTGCGGATAATCCAAAGTTATTTGGAACTATTGCGTTGCTTACATTACGCCCTTTAGAGATATAAAAGGTCGAAGGAGATGAGGATAAAGTAATGTATGATACATTGGGGTAATTAGTATTAACAGACCAATAAGTTGAATTGCCCCAGTTTGCTGAAGCTGATTTCACTGTGACTTGATCACTCCATTCAATTTCTGATGTACTTGAAGTATTATACTTATTCTGGAGGAGCATTGAGGTTCCTTTTCCGGTAACTGAATTACTGTAAATCATACGGTCTACATTGGAATATTGTTCGAAGGTTAACCCGCCACGTTTCCCCTTCAACTTATCGTTAAAAATATAATAGGAAGTATTATATTTTAAAGGTAAACCACTTGCGCTTGTCAATGGTTGGAATTCAGTAATATTTATTGTAGCAACAATTTTAGCTGTATCTGGGTTAGTTTTCCCTGCTATACAAATCGAAAATTTCTCTGCATTTTGAATAGGTATGTTTAAATGTCCCTTCCTGAGCTCTTCTGGAGGAGTATTTTTATATCCTGCAACAACAGAGCTGCTGCCATAGACATCATATCTATTTAGATCTATTTGGACGCCTAGTTTCGCATAGAATACTAAGTTAAGCTCCCTTTTACCTGATTGATTCACATACTGCTTTGGAAGCTTAATTTCTTGTCCAACTTGCATGATTTCAGAAGTATCACCTGGTTTGGATACCCACTTTATTTCACTGACCTCGTCGTAAAGCTCCTCCGGTATTAATATCCCTTTTGATTCTCCGACGGATGACTGGATATTATAAGTTTCATTAGCAGATACTTTTATTCCAGTAATTCCTAATACAGATAGGCAGAGAATAGCGAGTTTTATCCCATTAAGATAAGTTTTTTTCATGTTATCTCCAATCATAAGTTTTATATAAGAAATAATATATTAATTCTTATAAAATTATAACATTGTTGACAGAAAAAACAAAATCGTTTACTCGATTCTATATTCACTCAACAATGGTATGAAATAGAGTGTATACAAAATTATTTTTAATTTTAAATGAAATTTTATTAAAAAAATTATTTTTGTTTGCGCTTTCTCGCTTATTTTAATATAATAAAATGTGTAGATAATGTGTAAATTTAAATTTATATTATATGAAAAATGAATTGAAACTTACATTTGTAAGAAAGGAAAAAATCAAAATGAAAAAACTAAAGTTTACCTTCTAACTCTGTTGACACTTGGCACTTTATCGATTGGGGTAAAGTCTTTCGAAGCAAGCGATTATGATTCTTCTAGTTATGGAAAGTCAACTTGTTTCCAAGGTGTGGAGGATAAGAGCACAAGTTTTGTAAAGCAAATGATTAATCTCCCCGTGACCTACCCTCAAGGGTGGTGGACTGAAAAAGGTGGGAGTATCCAGGTAACTTATGATACAGCAACTGATGATGTTACAGCTACTTTGCCTCTATCAAATTTTCCAGCTGTTTATTTAAAATATTTTTATACTATCAAAGGAGAAACTACTGGAACGATTTACGCTGCTGGGTCTGATATAGCAGTACTCGGACAAGGAAATGGTCTAAAGATTGTCAAAAGTTTTTCAGGAATTAAAAAAGCAGATAAAAATATCTATATCGAAGCGCAGTGGACAGATGCTTCTGTTTCAGAGCAACCATATGTAACTGGTAAAGCTATAGTTGATACTTCTCTTTTGCCTTAGTAATTTTTGTAAGAAAACATGCTTGTTACAGAAAGAAGATTAGAGCCCTGGGCGGAAAGTACTTGGAGACTCTAGAAAAATTTTTAAAAAGTATGATAAATTAATTCCAAACAACTTCTTACCTAGCATAAGATAATAATTTATTAAATCAGCCCATAACTTAATAGTTATGAGTTATTTGACCTAAAAATAATGGTTTCGACTATAGTCATTAAATATATAAACAACATTTTTATTGTCTAAAATTATTTTAAGGTGAGTAAACAAAATAAAAATAATCCGTATACATGTCATACACAAAATATTTGAAAAAGAAGATAGTGTTCAAAAGTTTTTGTGATATTCAAACGCATTTCGGAAAAATTACAATTTTTCAGATATCTTAGAAATTTTTGACTTTAAAACAATTTATCTTCAAAAATAAAAACACGTCCAGAAAGGATCGTGTTTTATCTTATATAAAAAGTAATCAGTACCTTTAGCCACAAATAAATATAGCTTGATATAAAGAGACCTATCCATTATTAGTTTAGTTACTATTACTTTTAATTTCGTTTAATTTATCAATAATATCAATCGCTAATTCAACAAAATTTTTGCGTTCTTTTTCACTTGCTGTATAAGGAGTGTTATAGAATACAATTTTTTGTGATTTATCTTCTTCAAAGTTGATTTCAATCCGTAAGGAAAGAAATGATAAATAATTCAAATAATTTTTCTTTGACTTAAGTCGTTCTTTAATCTCAACAGTATCACTAGGAGAACCAGAAGCATAAAGGGTAAAGTCTTTTAAACTATTATAAGTATATTTTGTTTTTTTGAAACAGTGGGAAGTGAGAATTCTTTTTTACTATCATCAAAAGTAAAATATTGGTTAATTTTTTTTGTCATATATTTTATACCGAATAAACAAAGTTTTTAGATACAACGTAAAAAGCTGCACCAGCAGGATTTCTTGTAACTACATATACATATCTTTTGAACCAGTTATCATATGCCAAATATCCATTAGAGTAATCTTTAATATAAGTGAATTGCTTTGAACCGCCCCTTGAAATTCCACATTTGAGCGAAGTGAAATTGTTGGAGTTGAATTTGGGATTGTAGATTCAACTGAATCAGCAGAAGCTGCAGTTGAGTAACCTACTGCAATAAATGCTGAAGCAAGTGCGAATTCAATAAACTTAGTTTTTGTCTTTTTCATAAAGGGTTTCCTTTTATTTGTAAAACTATTATATAATTTTCTGATTATTCTTTCAGTAACAAATGTTAACGTTTGTTATAAAAAGTACCTATTGATTTGAACAGAATAGTGTTAAAGATTGTTTTAAGGACAACAGGATATACTTCAAAAGTTCATATTCGTTTTCTGATATAATTGGATTTATAGAAGGTCAAAAAAGTTGAGCATTGAGTTCATTCAGAAGAACAGCAGAGGTGTTTTGAATGTTAGAGAATGAGTATTTTGTATTTACTGGCACACTCACAACGATGACAAGGAAACAAGCACAATCAATCATTACAGGCTTAAAAGGGCATAATCAGAACGCTGTTACTAAGAGGACGACTCGATTAGTCACAGGCTATTTCCCTATTGATTTAATCAAAGGATATATTCCTTCACAAAAACTATCGGAAGCTAAACAAGCTGAACAAAGGGGACAACAAATAATAATGATGACTGAAAAACAATTTATCGAATTTTTAGCTCAAAGTTTTTATTTGCTCTCCCAGGGGCTTTAATTCTTTTGTTCGTCCAAATTGAAGTGTTAGACAGAAAGAATATTTTAAAATGAAATTACGAGAAATAATAAAAGAGATACCTGATGATGACTGGTTAGAAATCATTGAACAGACTTCAACTAATTATAAAAGTTATATTGGGTGAGCGCCCAAAAAATATATTATAGACGAAGTGTTAGATTATGAAGCTTTATATATTGGTGAAGGCAGAAAGCATAAAAATTATCAGATTCACCGATTTTTAGTGGAAGATAAATTTATCGAGCATGCGGACAGATGAGCAAATGTTTTTTAGGGATTTTGCTTTTATGCATGTGCCCCAGAATTATTATGTACACATTGGTTTGAAAACGTATTCTTTGCTGATATAATAAGTATATAAAATAATTTTGAAGGAGAAGTGTTTATGGAAAAAGCAAATAAAAGTTTTTCAAATTTAGAAATTGTTGGGGCAAGTTTAATACTAATTTTGTTACTGATCTATTTAATGCCCTTAAAAACAAGTGCTGACACAATAAATATCAATGGCATTCCACGAGACTCCTCTTTAGACTCTTCTAATACCAGCTATGCGAAATTTCATGATCGCTATGATTTAGGCAAAATAATGGCTAGTGGTAGCCAGTTGAAAATTAAAGCGACACAACCAGTAACGCTTTGGCTTTTGACCAATGACCAAAAGACAGAGCAATCTTATCAAATTAATGCGACAGAACAAGTGATTACAGCGAGTGTTAACGCGACCCCATTTATTACAACTCCTAGAGATAGCTCATCTGTAAATGTAGAATATACTTTTAGTGGTGAAACGCCTGATTTGCCAATATATCAGAAAAATGATGACGCTACAAGTTTTATAAATCAATGGGAGACGAGCAAGGCCCCATTTGGATTAATAAAAGGAAAATATTTTCAATTGTATCTTCCGTTAGAAACACTCAGCAAAATAAAAAATATGAGTAACCTTTCAGGGGGATTTAAAGGCCTAACCGATCTGGAAAATTTCTATGATAATGAACTCTTTCCTTTATATAATCAATTAACGGGGCTTTCAAATAATTCAAATCGGTTCTTTCTTAAAGCTGATACTCACGGAGCTGGCGGAGCCTACTATGGTAATAATTGGACGGCAGATTCCACATCTTCAGGGGAAATGTGGTTAAAAAATACTTGGGGGGTTAAACATGAAATTGGTCACGGATTTCAAAATGATTTGATGAGACAAATGGGAATGGGGGAAGTTTCAAATAATATACTGGGCGCTTATTATGACTATCATGTAAAATTCGGTCGAGAAGCAGATAAAAAAAGTTGGCTCTTCAATTATAATAATCAAGTCAAACTAGATAAAGAACTGTCAAATCAACTCAATCAAGGTTCACTCTTTTCTGATCTTGATTTAAGAAAAAAATTGATTTTGATTTATACTCTTTTTGACCGTTTAGGTTTAGAGGGAATTTCCGATATTAACAAAGCTGCACGTGATCCTCAATTAGGACAGCTGTTTGACACAAATTCAAAAAATCTATATAATTATTTGAGTAAAATTGGCCAACAACATGGCTTAGACTTCAATAAAGTGATGATAGATTATGGTTTTACCACGAATAGAGAGACTTATTTTTATCAAAATGAAATGTTCTCAAATACAAGTGTGCTAGATTCTGTAAATAACTTAGTTGATGAAAATAATATTGAAGGTGTAATTGATCAAATATGGGCAAACAATGAAGACAAAACAACACGAACTCGATTTAATTTAGTCACACCAAAAGAAATCTCAGTAACTGGTCTTAAATCGAATGTAATCGTTAATTTCACTAACCAACTCCCTGAGAACCTATTAGGAACGGAAGCGACTCTTTATGATGGGGAGAGTAAAGTAGCTTCTATAAAATTGGATAATACGTCATCGATTACCTTTAAAGATATTCCTCTAGGAGCATATAGAATAAAATTTGCTTCAAATAAAGAACGATTGTTTGTTAACAACCCCTATGTTATTTCGAGCCAAAAAGGAACAGTGAGTCAGATTAAAATCGAAAAGTATAAAAATCCAACGATGCTAAATTATAATACTTTCGAATTCAAAGGATTGGGAGATAATGATTTTATGTCAATCAACACTACTCCCAGCAAGAGTGATAACAATGTTATGATTGATGTTAATTTTTTCTCTAAAAATCCTCACAGTTATTTCTCAAATGAAAAATATTCAGGATTAACCATAGAAAGTGCAGGGCAAACTTTATTTACTAAAGAACTCTTAGGAAATAGCACAGATTTATTCCGTAAAGTGATTGAGGTTTCAAGCAGTTCTGATGCAAATACGAGCCTCTCAACATATCATGCGGAGCCAACTAGACTTACAGTTAAAAATATTATTGGTGAAAATATTTCTGAAAAAGTTAAAACCAATCAGTTTATTTTCTCAAATAGTGGTTTAATAAATATAAATAGTGGTACAAGTCCTGAGGCTACTGTTGAGAAAGTTGTGATTAAGTTGGGAGATAGCTATTTAGAAAACAAAAATTATTTGATTAGTAGTAAATTGACAGATGATTTATATTGGCTTGTTAAATTACTTCCGGAGGACAAACAAACAATATACATGGAAAAATATAAAGAGATTTTAAACTAAACATGATCTCTGATCTTTATTAAATGATGGACCAGCTCATAACTTAACCGTCTTGAGTTGGTTTTTTATTTATTCTAAAACTTATTAATATATCTATAAATTGTTGTTCTAGAAACTCCCCAAGACTCCGCAATCGACTTAATTGGCGTACCACTTTCTACCAAAGTTTTAAGAAGTTTTATGTCTTGCTCCGAAAATTTCTCAGGCCTTCCTCCAAGTCGTCCTCTTGCACGTACAGCCACTCTACCAGCGGCAGAACGTTCTAAAATAAGGTTTCGCTCAAACTCCGCAAAGGTGGCAAACAAATGAAACATCAATTGTCCAGTCGAACTTGATTTATCCATTGTAATATTTTCTTGTAGACTATGAAAACTTACCCCCTTATTATTAAGAGAATTAACAATATTAATGAGGTCCTCAATATTTCTACCTAATCGATCCAATCGCCAAACAACAATCGTGTCCCCAGGACGAGAAAATTCGATGGCGGATTTTAATCCAGGTCTTTCTTTTTTACTTCCTGACATATGGTCAGTAAATATTTTCTCACAATCATATTTTTGTAGACTATCTTTTTGTAAATCCAAATTTCGAAGTCCAGTTGAAACTCGTGCATATCCGATATTCATTTTCTTACCCTCCATTGATATTGTTGTATCATAACTTGAAAAGATATGTATAAATGAACATAGAATAAATTACGGATTAATGAACAAAAAATGTAAGTGATTTTGAGAAATTTAAGAGTAAAAGAAGAGTGTTCAGAAAATGGGTCATTTTCTGAACACTAAGTTGTTATAAACTATATTATAGCTAAAACTAATACTCACACTATTTTAGAAAATTATTCTACAATTTACCTTAAATGGTTTATTGGGCATATCTTTGCCGCAATTTCATTTAATAACTTGAATGGTAATAGGATTTGAATCTACATTACCAAGAGTTCCTTTAAAGGTATATTTTATATCATTATATATTCCAGGTTTGCTGGTATCAATATTCAAACCATTAGATGTTATTCTTCCATCTTCCCAAGATACTGAATTTCCACCTTCATCTATGCAGGAAACAAAAGGTAATTTTCTATCCCACTTATCTCCTACATGTAAAGTAATATTTTTTAAAGTAATTTTTGCTGTATTTTGTTCAGAAATACTTTCAGCAATCATGCCTGGATCCCCAATGCGAGTTACATCATTTAAGAATGGCATTCCCCAATTATAAGCATGAGCTGAACCATCAAATTCTTGTTCGAAAATGAGTGAATCCCCAGTTGCAGCATTCCAAACATTCCCCGCAAACCAAGAACAATTATTAACTGGAGTGTAAACACCACTGACTTCATTAGTAGGCAAACCTATAGCTGTAGCAACCATGTTGCTTTGTGTAATTAAAGCGGGTATTACATTTTTTTCTAAATTTTCTTGAGTTTCCTCTGCATTTTTAAGGGGGGCTGTGAGTGCAACATTAAATTGTCTATCAGGAGGATCATTTTGATCTCCGGCAGTACCATTTTTTACAAAACCATACTTATCATGAAAACCATAAGAAGTATAATCACCAGGTTTGTCGCTGTTGAATATAATAACCCATGCATGTCCCAACTGTCCACTTCCAAAAAAAGAAGTTAACTTGTTAAATACTGCTTGTGCTCGCTGTTCCTGATCTTCGATTGGAAATTGTGCAGCTGCATCATCGGCACGTTGTACAATTTCATCTAAATTCGTACGTTCTGGGGTTCTATTAGTCCGAATACTAATTTGTGGGTAACTGATACTAGGATCTCCAGTAGGTGCTGACTTATCAGCATTGATATCTCTAACGGATGCGGATACTGTTTTTGGAGAAACATTGAGTAATCCGAGGGTTGCTATAAGTAACAACCCTAATATTGCTAACCATTTCCATTGCTTCATAAAAATCTCCTATATATAATAAATATTTGTTACCTAATTCACTATAATTAATTATAACAGACTGTAAGCGATTACTTAAATTTTTATCTAAAGCATACAATAAACTTTGAGAACTTTCCTTTAGTGAACTAAAGGAAAGTTCTGAGCTCGAGACTCTATATAGATATGTATCACATAAAAAGTTTGTGTTATCGTTTACAATCTTTGGGGAATATGTTATTATTTATATGTAACCGCTTTATCGATTCATTATTGTTAATACCTTGCAGGTTATCTCGTATTAACATAAATCAAACTTAGGAGATGTAAATTATGAAAAAAATTATTTTTATTGCTGGGATTTCCCTACTGTCGGTCCCTATTTTAACTAGTTATCAAGTGTCGGCTAATTCCGTTACTAATAGTAATGCTAGAATTGTATCTCAAGCTCAAGAATCAGAGGTTCCTTTTAAAGATCAAGCATTAGTTTCTGCAATTAAAGTTGCCCTTAATCTATCAGACTCAGATAAAATAACAACTGAAAATATTTTAAAACTTACAGAATTAAGAACTTCTGGTACTGGAATAAAAGATTTATCAGGATTGGAATATGCTAAAAATTTAAAAATTATAACTTTTGATTCTGAGGATATCTCTTCCTTATCTCCACTTTCAGAGCTCCCTTATTTGTATAGTGTCGGTGTTCCTAAATGTTCAAAGTTAACTATGCCAGAGATTCTAAAACTGAAGCATCTAACGGAACTAGATTTGTCAGGACTTAAATTCTCTCAGAGTGAATTTGATCAATTATCTGCTTACGAACAAATGACTTTTTTGGTCTTAAATGGTTGTGGGTTAAAGGACACCTCTTTTATGAGCACAATGAAAAGCCTCAATATTTTGCAGTTAAACGACAATAATCTTACTAGCCTTGAAGGAATTAGTAGTGATAATCTTATAGCATTAACAGCAACTAATAACCAACTCACTCAAGTTGATACTAATAATTTCCCCAAAATAAAGCAGATTGTACTACGCAATAACTCACTTCAAACCCTCTCTGGATTAGATAATTTATCTGATTTAGTTATTTTAAATTTGGATAATAATCAATTGAAGAATCTCTCAATCAAGAACCTTTCTTCCATAAAAACTATAACTGCTGATAATAATCTTTTAAATGAAGTGAGTTTTAATAATCTTCCTACACTTTCAGAGGTTACTCTTAAGAATAATAGTATTTCTAAGCTAACTAATTGGGACAAGTTACCAAAACTTACTAAACTTTCTTTAACGAATAATTCTCAATTGAAAGATGTGAGTTCACTTGTTGCCGCTCCTTCTCTTCAAGAACTCTCACTTGAGAGCTGTAACGCAATTTCTGACTTTAGCTCTTTAAGCAATCTAAACTCTCTTACTAGACTATTTCTATCTTATACTGGAATAACCAACTCCGAAATTATGCAAATCGGAAAACTATCTAACATATATTTACTATCACTGAATGGTAACAAGTTGTCAAATATCTCTTTCTTAGAGCAATTCCCGCATCTTTCCCAGTTGGCATTGAATCAAAATTCTATTTCTGACATAAGTACGATGCCAGACGGAATAATCTTTTACTGTCAAAACCAAGTGGTTAAATTACCCAAAACTACAGTTAATGAACCAACTCAACTCACTTTAAAAGACTCAACAGGTAATCTGCCTTTGCTATCAAACTGGATTGGTGAAGGAAAAATAATAAATGATGATAATCAGCAACTTCTGGTATGGTCGACTTCTGGAGATAATTCTTTTGACTTCTCTTCAGAGAGTGGATTATTTACAGGAAGGATTCAGCAAGAAGTTTCATAATTTATCAGCGTTAATAAATTTCTTTTATGCGAAATAAAAAAACTCAAGTGAGTGATGTGATGTGACTTCAAAATATAAACTTTTGAAAACAAGTATTCGATACTTGTTTTTTTATTGTGAATAAGCTAAGCGATATTGAATTGGACTCATCCAGTTCAATTTCTTCTTAATTCGTTTCGTGTTGTAATAATGGATCCAATCTCTAATTGTTCGTTCTATCTCTTCAAATGAATTGAATACTTGACCATAATAAACTTCTTGTTTGAGCAGACCAAAAAAGTTCTCCATAACAGAATTGTCATGACAGTTTCCTTTTCGACTCATAGATTGGATGACTTTATGTGATTTGAGTGTTACGACGTATCTTTGTACTTGATATAACCAACCTTGATCAGAGTGAAAAGTACGTCGATAAGGGCAATCAGAAGTCCTGTTTAGTGCCTGTTTTAGAGCTTTTAAAACTGGTTCATAAGTTGGGCGTTTCGAAATTTCAAAGCTGACAATTTCATTGTTAAACAAGTCAAGATAAGGATTGAGATAACATTTTTTCTGAATACCATTGTCATAATATTTAAACTCTGTAGTATCTGTTGTGAGTTTTTGGTGTGGTACAGAGGTGTTGAAACGCCGATGAAGTTTGTTTTTCGCTACTTTACCAACTGTTACTTTGTAAGAACTATATTTGCGTGATTTACGCCAAAATGAGGTCACACAATGACCAAGCTTTTTCATCAAACGCTGAACTTTCTTGTGATTGGCATAGATTCCTTTTTGTTTGAGAAGTTCTACCATAGGACGATAACCTGCGTTTGCGTGTTCTTGACGAATTTCAAGCATCTTTTGCTCAATCACTTCATCTTTGTTAGAGCGTTCAAAACGATTGACCCAATAGTAATAAGTTGCTTTTGGTAGTCCTGCTATGCTTAAGATTTCTTTGAGTGGGAACTTGAAGTCTCGTTGGAGGGTGTGAACAAGTCTGGATTTTCTTTCGCTTGTCGTTCCATTCGCAGCCTCCTCAACCCTTTTAAATATTCGCTCTCAATTCTCAATCGTAAGACTTCATTTTCTAATTTTGCGAGTTGTTGTTCCGTCTTGCTTAAATCAGATTGTTTTTTTGAATATTTTTTTTTAGACAATTCAGGCTCTTTTCTAGGTCTTCCGCGAGAATTAGAAAAGGTAAATTAACCCTTGGCGCGGTAATCAAGTACCCAACGAGTTAGTAAGGCTCTGTTAGTCAGGCCTAATTGATTCGCTATTTCTTGATAAGATTTTTCACTTGTTAAGTATAAGTTTACCGCATTGAGCTTAAATTGTGTATCATAAACTGTATGTTGGGATTTACACTGAAGACCTGCGCTACCAAAAGTTTGGTAAATTTCAACCCAATCTCTGACGCAATATAAACTACTAACATGATATTTATTAGCTATAAATCCATATCTACCAATGCGTTGTTCATAATCTAGTACAACATTTAATTTCAATTTAAACGAATATTTCGCCATTATAAAAGACCTTCCTTTTTTGAAAAGTCTATATTTCGGGGTGCACATCAGAGTATCTACTTGAGTTTTTATTGTAGCTGTCTTTTTGCTATAATTCTCTTATCAATCTCAACTATTTAGGTACAAAATTAGCTATGTTTTCTATTTCTGATTTAAGACGTACGTCATAGCTCTAATAACTGTGTATTGGCCATTGTAATCGTATGCTGATAAGCTTAAAAAGCAGAGTTGTAACGTGATATAAATATTCTTTAATTTAATGTAAATGAAGCATGAGCAGAGCCTGTTTGTCCCCAGATGGTGTCTGTGTATTCTACATTAACTTCATAATATGTAAAATCTTGTTTTTGTGCTGAACTTAATCTATACGTATAATTCATGACTTCTCCAGATATAGAGGAGCCATTTATATTTCCGGATGTAAGTTTTACTTTTGTACCGTCTTTTTTTACACCATCTAACTCATTTTTTATATATATATTACCTCCAGGATTAAACCAAGGTATACCGTTCTGGTAGACAATAGTATTAGAGGAATCATCAAATGTAGCAATTCGAGCAGTACCATCCCAATTATCTTCAAAACCAGTTTCAGTAAGCATATTGAGATCAGAAACCCTTTGAATACTACTTGTATTTTTCACACTATCTGCAGTAGCACTCGCTTGTGATACCACTGGAGCAATAACAGGTATCATTGCTAATAGAACCATTGAACTTGAGGCTAATCTTTTAAACATAAGTTTCTCCTAAAAATTAATTTGTGATATATATCACTAATTAATTATAAAATAATATTTAAAAAGATGCAAGCGATATCATATTTGGTAAAATAAAAAAAGCCACTCTGAAGAATAGCTTTAAGTTGAGGTAAGCTCAATTTCTAAACATTTCAAAATTATTATAACGCAAAATTAATCTAAATAGTGATGTGATTTTTTAGTGAAAGTTTAGAAAGACTCATCCATCGCAGAGGAGGAAAAGGTGACTTGATATTTTTGCCCCAAATTCAATACCTGTTACCTGCTCAGGAATAACAATTTGTTTTAGACTAAAAATGTAGCATCTATAGATAATTTTATGAAACTGAATTTAGCGCAAAATAAAGTTGTTGGTCTTAAAAAATAGGCAATAGAAACACCATTTTTGAAGTTAAATGATTAGAAGTAATAAAAAGAGGCAAGAATTTTAAAGACTTTGTAAATTGAACAAGGAGATAAACGATTATTTAAACTTTTATTAGATTCTTTTATAGAGTTACGAAAAGCAAAAAATCATTTTCAATCAGTCAATTTCTTAGGCTGGATTTCCCATAATTTCCTTAATCTCAGCAAACACCAAAAAGCTGAAGAGTGCCCGGTTCCCATCATTTTTCTCTTGAAAAAACAAAATTGATTTCTGCAAATTTATACTATTTTTTTACAAATTCTACAGCAGCAGTAGTTCCTAATAGCCCTTCTTTGCTTAATTGCTGAAATTTTATATGTGAACTATCAATCTTATTGATAACAAATTGAGTACCATTTTTATCAACTAGTGTTAGTCCTTTGTCGCTTGAGCCTTCTGATTGACTAGCTGACTCAGAAATAATATTTCCCTTGCTATCTTCAATCTTCCAAGTATCATTATTTTTTACGAATGCATAGGCTATATTCCAGCTTTTACTATACCATTTCCCTTGAAGCCAAGAGTCATTATTTTTTTCATTTGAGCATGCACTAAGTACAGTCAAACAAAGTGCTAAGGTAAAGAAGGATACAAGAATTTTTTTCATTAATGTTTCTCCGAGTTTTCCAATATAATAACAAAAAATCAAAACTTACGCAAGAAATTTTTTAGTCTACCTATGTCAACAATTGTTACTATCTTCTTTAAAAGGAAATAGTATAATATTCTTATCATAAATGCCATTCCAAATACAAATAGCTAAGCATTTAGGGAGAGAAAACGTTCTTTTTTCAGAGAGCGTTTTTTTCTTTACAAAAATAATATATATTGTTTTCGCTTTTCATAAATTTGTGAGTACCTATTCTGTCGTAAGCTAAGCAATTTATTGTTAGTTATTAAACCGGAAGGGTTTAAGTTACCCTTTGAGAAGATAAATCAGTATTAGCACGACAGTTCATTTGGTCAGATCGTTCGACCACTAGTTCGAGTCCAGATAAGTGTTATCGTTCAGCATAATAATAACAGCTCTGAGATTGATTAAATAGGTTACTTTGGAAAGAACAAAGATATGAGCCTAGGACTGATACTACTAATACTAGTTCTGTTTCGAGGTATTTTGGGCGTAACAAGGATGTTGTTAGCTACAGCACCTTGATTAACCATGTTTTAAAAGATACCAGGATTATAGGAGTCAATGAACATGAGAGACATTATGTCTTTGATATTTGTAGAATCCCATTTTTCTCTTATGACTTGACAGATAACTAAGGCTGCCTTTCTAAAGTGAATTCTTTCATAATTTTAAGTTATGATATAATTTATTTATAATAAGTATAAATATTTAAAGAAGAGGAAAAAATAATGTCAAATCAACGATTAATAGCTTTAAACAAAGCTTGGGAGAAAGTGAAAAAGGAACCTACAGCATGGGATGCTATAGATGTCAAAGACAAATCTTTTTATTACAAAATAGATCAGGAGAAAATATTTTTAAGCAGCTTTAAAAGTAAAGAGCTTCCTTCATCTCCCTATTCATTAACTCCTTTAGGCAAATTATTGACAAAGCTAAGCACTTTGGCTAATATCATGTCACGACGACCAGGAACAGAAGAAGTCACTTTTTATGTTCTTCATAACTCTCCTCAACCCGGCATCTTAGGAAAATCATTAGATAAAAAGATATTGAAAGTTGCAGCGCCACCACTCATTTGGAGACGCCAACAAATAAGAGAAAGAATAACTCAAAAAGTCAGAGATTATACTGAAAAGAACCAATCTTTTTTCTTTCTTGATATCGGTTCTGGTGCAGGATTTGACAGTATCGAAATTGAACTATTAATACATCGAATAAATGAGTTGTCAGAGCACTCATTTGATAGGGATTATCAAAGTTTAAATATTGATATTGATGATAAATGGTTAAATAACAATCAAATTCTTGCGGCTAAATTATTTGGTTTAAATCATCATATAGCAAGAGAAAATATTTCTATTTTTGATTTTTGGAAAAGCTCTCAAAAATTAAACCTTGATCGGTACGATAATTTAATTATTTCGTGTAATGGATTTGCGGAATTTTTATCTGATATAGAGCTTCGTAAACTCTACAAAGAAATTTTCAATTTCTCGCAAAACTTTGAGGGTAATGTAGATATTATCTTGCCGTTCGCCAATAAAAATAAAGAACAAGAAACACTCGGCAAGAAGATTGGCTTTCAATTTAAGGCTAAGGACAAACAGGAAATCGTCAATATGATTGAAGAAATCTTTACAAATTATAAAGTTTCATATTGTGAAAAATATAGTCATATCGTGATTAACATTGAAAAATAAAGTGAATAAAAAAGGTTATAATATTTTAATAAAAGATGAGGAGATATGAAAACTTTAGGAAAAGCTATTGCTAATAAGATTGCTTTAGTTCTAGTATTATTTATTTTAATTGTAATAGGATGGTTTGCTTTAAAACAGATGAATCCATTCAATGGTACGACAAAAAGTGAGTATGATTTTGTATTAACAAAATTCTCAAAGAAAAATGAATTAGTTGTTAGTGAGGCAAAGACGAAAAATACTACTGATAAAGTATTTACTAGTAAAGCACTAAAAAACTGGCCCAGTTGGACAAAACCTTTAACTTCTATTTTTGTTGGTAGAAGTGTAACGTTGGGAATTCCTGTTACAACAGAATTTAAGTTAAACTTGTCAGATGTTACTTCAAAAGATGTGAGTATAAAGAATAATATACTAACTTTTACAAAACCATTGATAGTAAAAGTAGATTCACAGCAAACAGGAACTTCTAAGATTTCAGAGGAAAGCAATGGAATTATTGATAAAGCCGTGGATCTGTGGACATCGGGCTCAAAAGCACAAGAATTTTTAAGTGAACAATCGCAAGATTCCATCTATAAAACATCAAACTTTGTGATGAGAGATAAGGGGCGCCAGAAAAAAGTCGCAAAATATGCTTCTGAAGATCTAGAGTCTCTTCTTAATTTGAATTCTGATAAACATATTAAAGTCAAACTCTCTTCAGATAATTTAAAATTTGTCAATATAGATAGTAAATAATTAATATACCAAACCAGCTCATAACTTTACAGTTGTGAGCCTTTTTATGTATGTTATAACTAAAGGAGAAAGAGTGGCTCGCAACTAAGGGTTATAAACAGAAGGTAAAAATTATGAAAATTGGCATGCATGTGTTATCACTTTTGAACAAAAACTTGAATCTCAAATAGAAGTTTTTCAAGAAAAATTTGCAGGAACAACAGTTGAACGTCCAGAATTTAATCGAGCGATTCAAAAATTAACAAATGGAGAACTTTGATTGTCACTAAACCTAACCGACTAGCAAGAAATACTCATGAAGTATTGGAAATCGTCCATTCTCTATTTAATCGATGAATTAAAGTTCATATCTTGAATATAGGACTGATTGATAATACAACAACAGGTCAACTTATTTTTACTATTTTCAGTGCTTTTGCGCAATTCGAACGAGATTTAATTGTTAATCGTACTCAAGAAGATAAAAGGTACGCCAAGATATATGACCCTAACTTCAAAGAAGGATGCCCTCAAAAATTTACTGAAGAACAAATTCAGTTTGCTTATGTATTAAAAAAAGGGATGTCCTACAAAATGATTGAGCGGAAAACCGGTATAAGTATTGCGACTAAAAAACAAAGATTTAAAAAATCCTTTAGAAGATATATGGTATAATAAAAATGTATCTCTTAGCGTTGGGATACTTAAGCTATTTCTATAGAACTTCCATGTGGATATTGAAGTTCTTTAAATCTCTTTATTTTTTTAAAGAGGTTTTTATATTTGTTATTTACATAAAACTTCTGATTTTTCATAAAGGATGCATTCATCTCTTGATTAAAAATCTCCAAAAGACTTTGAAAAATATAATTATTAAATTTTCTTAACTTCATGTCTAGTTTTTCGTTGACTTCCCAAATTAATTTCCTTTTTCGTGTCTAATTATTTGACATTCGTCCAATTGATGACTATATGGATATTTTAGATAAAGCCAAAAAACAAGGTTTACAAATAAACGGAAAACCCGTTAAAGGGAAGACCGGGGACTTAATCGATGAAAGATTTGGTATTAGTCATTATACTGCTCAAAAACTTATTAGAAAAGCTAAAGAGCAAGGTGGAGAAGAAGAAGAAGGGGCTAAATTTAGCTACCTTTTTATTATGAAAATTGTAATGCTTCACGAGTCAAGTCATCTAGTACGTTAAAAACTGAAGGATGTTGAGAGAGATATTCTTTTACTCCGAAAATTCCACGCCCTAATTTTTGTCCATTAAATGAATACCATTCGCCTAGCTTCTTTACTACTCCAAGTTGAATGGCAGTTGTAAAGACATCGATTTCTTGAGAAAATCCGTCTCCAAAAATGTTAATAACAGTTGGCTTTTTATAGGGAGCTGAAACCTAATTTTTGACTGTATTAAGTGTTGTTTTTTCCCCAATTGTATCTATTCCATCTTTAATTTTTTCTCCAGGTTTTACTTCTATACGAACCGAAGAATAAAAATTTAAAGCTGAACCACCTGGGGTGGTTTCTTTATTTAAGAACAAGCCACTCATGGTAAAGTGTATTTGATTGATGAAGATGATTACTGTCTTTGTTTGGTTAACCTTCCCTACTAACTGGGAAAGTTGCCCAGACGTCATTTTAGATTGCTGACCAGGCATTTTTACGCCATCTATCTCAGAAGCAGGAGTGAGTGGTGCAACTGAATCCAAAAAGGTGGATAAAAAAGCTACTGAGAAAGAAAAAGAGACGCCTTTAGCTCATTTTTTTCACGAGCTACGGTCAATTTAATAGTAAAAAGGTACCGGCTTATCAAAGAGCTGAAACCTTTCTTAAATCTTCTAATGAGAAGGTCGTCGATTACCTGATGCCTAATGTTTTAGATTCAGGGAAAAATGCGCAAGAATCAGTGGATTCTGCACAAGTGTTTACATCTCCGGTAAAGATTACTGAGTCTGTTTCATCAAACTATCAATATGATGTGACTATTGCTTATGCGGTTAAAATCGGGCAAAATGAAAATAAATACAAAGAAACTTATTCAGTAACGATTGAAGAAGGGGAGGTTAGTGTCGTTAAAAAAATAATGACTGGGATTTATAATGCGGCAAAGAATACTTATGAATGACAAAAAAAGGACTATATCCCGAGTCCTTTTTTTGTTGTGAGACAATGAGCCCATAAAAATTGGAGGACAACCCATTGTTAAAAAAATTAACGCTCATTTTTTAATTATTTCTCTCTTATGTCTAGCCAAAAAGTATATTAATATAAAAATATCATTGGTTAAAATAGGGTGAAACTTCAATCATTTTTTGTTTTTTTATGTTTGGCAGGATGGTTTGTATCTGAATTAAATTTTTATATGCTTGAACTTTGCAAAAACATTATTTTGTTATTCTTAAATTGCATTGGAGTATAACCTGTAATTTTTTTAAATATATTTGAAAAATAGCTTTGATCATTATAACCCAATAATAATGCTATATCTATTAAAGTCAAGTCTGTTGTGATGAGCAATAATTTAGAATGATTTATCTTACTAGTGTTTATAAAATTTTTTAAAGTTAAACCTGTAATTAGTTTAAAATGAGAAGACAAATATTCAGGCGAAACCCCAGAGATAGCTGCTAATTCTTTCAGAGTAAACTTTAAATTAAGATTATTAAGTATGTATTCTATTGTCTGATTTACTACAGGGGAATCATATTTATAGAATTTCGCATTTTCGATAAGTTTTACAAAATTTTCAGTGATTTCATAAATTAAATCAATTGGTGAGACGGTTATTTTCCTAAATTTTAGTGAAAGATATGCATCGGATAATGAGTAAGCTTCTTTAAGGGAAGCTCCTTCAATAATTGATACACGTGTAAGTAAGGTAACTATCGAGATAGTAATATAAATCAATTTTATATTATCAAAGTTCAAATTAGGCATATCTGAAAAGAATTTTGATATATAAATTTTTAGACGCTTATAATCACAAGTTGATACTGCTTGAGATATCAAAAGTTCAAAATATCTTTTTTCTTCAAAATTTGACTCACTATTAATTTTTAAATTTTCATAAATATCTTTAACATTGGGACTATAAGTAAAATTAAGTGATTTCATATGATGTTTTAATAAAATCCTTTCAATTAAATTTTTAGGTTGATGAACATACTAAAATGTACAATTAAATATACCTACTATAATATAAAATATTTAAAAAAAAGTAAAGGTAATTGTAAGAAAAAGAGTATTTTGCAATGGATGTTAAAAAAACACAAAACAAAATATAGCAAAATGTATAAAATTAACTACGTTACGTAATTAGACGCGATGAAATAAATTGTCGATAAATCGTAAATAAAAATATATTAAGGAAGTAAATGACCTATGAAATTTCGTTATTTATTGATGAGTGCAGCAGTTTTGAGTTCAACTGTTGGAGCAACATTGGGACCAATCGTAGCAAATGCAGATTCTGCAACCTATACTGATGCAACCCATGTTACAACCAAAGGCTCTATTGAATTTACAAAAGATGATACACCAGTAACACCAGTAGACCCAGATGATCCAGATACTCCTGTTGATCCGGTAGACCCGATCAATCCAAATGGTGCAGAATTAATGATTACTTATGCAT
>Ga0153999_1000264_pt1 | contig 25045 bp, 26 predicted proteins | sample TSNC083MetaG_FD_104675 | JGI IMG/M metagenome (GOLD analysis project Ga0153999, IMG submission 104675) | Attine ant fungus gardens microbial communities from North Carolina, USA - TSNC083 MetaG | ecosystem: Host-associated > Fungi > Mycelium > Unclassified | place: USA: North Carolina, Lumber... | reverse complement strand
TTGGCCCGGGTGGGGCTGGAAGAAAAGTGGCGCAGCTACCCCAACCAGTTGTCCGGCGGACAGCAGCAGCGGGTGTCTATCGCCCGGGCTCTCGCCGGCGATCCGTCGCTGATTCTGGCCGACGAGCCAACCGGGGCTTTGGATTCCAAAACCAGCCGGGAGGTACTGAATTTTTTACAAGAGCTCAATACCGAAGGAAATACCATTGTAATGATTACACATGACAGTTCGATTGCCCTGGAAGCCAAACGGGTAGTTCGGATTCATGATGGCAAAATTAATTTTGACGGAGATGTGGAAGAATATGCTGCAGTCATTTAAATTGGCAATAAAAAGTATATGGAGCAACAAAATGCGGTCATTGCTGACAATGCTCGGCATCATCATTGGTGTAGCTTCCGTTATCATTCTGGTAAGTATCGTTAATGCCTACATGTCCTATATGACGGAAAGCTTCGCCAGCTTTGGCACCAACCAGATTACGGTCAATATGATTAATTTGTCGTCCCGTTCGTTGTCGGTGGATGAAATGTATGAATTTTATGACAGCAATACGGATATTTTTGACAATATGTCTCCGAATGTAAATGTGAGCGGAACCGTAAAGCACGGCAATGATGCTATGGATCAAACATCTATCACCGGTGTCAGTGAGGATTATCTTGATATTAAAAGCTGGGATCTGCAGTACGGCAGAAATATTCAGTATGCCGATATTATGGCCCGGCAAAAGATTTGTGTAATCGGTGCCTTTGTAGCGGAAGAACTATATGGGAGTGCCGAAAAAGCATATCAGCAGACAATTAAGGTAAACGGATATGCTTTTAAAATAGTTGGCATTGTTAAGCAGCAGGAAGACAGTATGGAGGATGGCGGAAGCGATGATTTTTTATGGATGCCGTACAGCTGTGCCGTAAAGATGGCAAGAAATGCTAATATCAACAACTATACTTTTACCATTATGGATTTAACAAATGCCAGTGTATATACAAAAATGATTGAAGATTTCCTGTATGAAAAGTTTAAAAATGACGATTTATATACAGTAACGGCCATGAGTGAAATGCTGGACTCCTTAAATTCCATGATCAACATGGTCTCGGCAGGATTGGGCGGTATTGCCGGTATTTCCCTGCTGGTGGCAGGGGTTGGTGTTATGAACATCATGCTGGTTTCGGTGACAGAGCGCACCCGGGAAATCGGTATCCGCAAGGCACTGGGAGCCAGACGGAGCGTTATTATGCAGCAGTTTGTTATAGAGGCGGCACTGACCAGCTCTCTGGGCGGTCTGATCGGCATCCTTTTAGGCAGTGTTGCCACTTCCGCAGTTGGTGCGGTGGCCAGTCTGAACGCCACGCCCACGCCGGCAGCCGTAATAGTTTCCTTTAGTGTCTCGGTTGGCATTGGTCTGCTGTTTGGATATATGCCGGCAGGGAGAGCAGCGAAATTAAATCCGATCGACGCCTTAAGAAGCGACTAAAGGGGATATTAATATCGGGCAGTGTTTTCCGGCGGTGCGCTATATAAAAAAAACTGCCGTTGGGTTTTTTTGCTTTCCGCAATAAATTGACGGAAAGCCTTTTTTGTAGTATGATACCTTAAGTAAAGTTTATTTCAATCACGCTCAGAGAGCTTGTAAATAAGCAGATTATGAAATCAAAAATAAAGGGGAGAGAAAATAATGAGAAAAAGAATGTTATCACTGATGATGGCAGGAGCTATGGTATTATCAATGGCGGCCTGCGGATCGCAGAAAGCAGGAAGTGGTGCAGGAACAGAACCGGCCAAAGAGGCGGCGGCCGATGCTTCGGAAAGTGCCAAAGAGGAGACTTCCAAACCAGCCGCAGCGGCTGCGGCGGCTTCTGATGATAAGATATATAAGATCGGAGTGCTCCAGCTGGTTCAGCATGCGGCGCTGGATGCCGCTAATGAAGGCTTTATTGCCGCCCTGGATGATGCCGGAATCAAGTATGAGGTCGATCAGCAGAATGCTTCCGGTGAACAGGCTAACTGTCAGACAATTGCAGAAAAGCTGGTGAATGACGGCAATGATCTGATTCTGGCGATAGCAACCACGGCAGCTCAGGCTGTTGCCGGCGTAACAACCGATATTCCGATAATTTTAACCGCCGTAACCGATCCCGCCGAATCCGGACTGGTGGCCGAAAACAGTGTTCCCGGCGGCAATGTAACCGGCACCTCCGACCTGACCCCGGTAAAGGAACAGATGGAATTACTTAAGCAGCTGATTCCGGATGTACAGACGGTAGGAATTTTATACTGCTCCGCAGAAAGCAATTCCCAGATTCAGGCTCAGATGGCAAAAGATGCGCTGGATGAGATGGGAATCGGATATATAGAAAAGACGGTGTCGGAGTCCAATTATATTCAGGCAACGGTAGAATCTATGATTGGTAAAGTTGATGTCATTTATACCCCGACCGACAATATGATTGCGGCCGGAATGGCGACCGTTGGCATGATAGCTGAAGAAAATAAGATCCCGGTCATCTGCGGTGAGTCCGGGATGGTTCAGGCTGGCGGCCTGGCGACCTATGGAGTTGATTATTATGAGCTGGGATACATGGCCGGCGAGCAGGCCGCAGCAATCCTGGTTAACGGAAAAAATCCGGCTGATATGCCGATTGAGTACCTGCCGGCAGATAAATGCGAATTGACCGTAAATAAAGAATTTGCCGCGGCAGTCGGGGTGGATATTTCTTCCCTCAAGTAAGAGGATGAAGCCCTGATAAGCCATTCCCAGATGAATATCCGTAACAGGTATTCATCTGGTTTTATGTTAAGAAATACGCATATATGGAAGGAAAAAACGTTATGGAAGGTATGTTGCTGGCATTGCAGGGGGCAGTGGCTCAGGGCGTGCTCTGGGGAATTATGGTATTGGGGGTTTATATTACCTACCGCCTGCTGAGGATTTCGGATTTGACGGTAGACGGCAGTTTTGCCCTTGGGGGCTGTGTGTGTGCCATCATGATTGTTAACCACGATATAAATCCATTTTTGGCACTTTTAGCAGCAACCATGGCCGGCGCTCTGGCTGGTGCTGTAACCGGTGCCTTGCATACCTTGTTTGAAATACCGGCAATATTGGCTGGAATACTGACCCAGATCAGCCTGTGGTCGATTAATTTGAGAATTTTGACGGGAAAGAGTAATATCCCTTTATTAAAGTCGGAAACAATCATCAGCTGCCTGGTGGACATGACTGGAATGAAGCAGTCGCAGGGATCCCTGGCGGCCGGTGTTGTTGTGGCCGTCCTGATGATTGTGCTGCTTTACTTATTTTTTGGGACGGAGATCGGCAGTGCCCTGCGCGCTACCGGCGATAATGAGGACATGATCCGGGCGCTGGGCATGAATACCCGGCTGACCAAAATGCTGGGGCTGATGCTGGCCAATGCGCTGGTTGGATTATCCGGCGGACTGGTATGCCAGAGCCAGAAATATGCGGATGTCGGGATGGGAAAAGGGGCGATTGTTATCGGTCTGGCGGCGATTGTGATCGGCGAGGTTCTGATGGGACGGCTCCGTTCATTTGGCAGCAAGCTGGCTTCGGCGGTGGTTGGTTCGGTGGTATATTTCCTGATCCGTGCCATTGTCCTGCAGCTTGGCATGAAGCCCAATGATATGCAACTATTGTCGGCGGTTATCGTCGCCATAGCACTTTGCATTCCGGTGGCATTTGCCAAGTACCGGCTGCGTCAGTCTTATTCGGAAGGGGGCGAAGCGTAAGATGCTTACTATTACTAATGTCAGAAAAACCTTTAATAAAGGAACCATTAATGAAAAGAAGGCTCTGAACGGGATCAACCTGAGTCTGAATGAAGGTGACTTTTGTACGGTTATCGGCGGAAACGGCGCCGGAAAATCCACCGTCCTGAATATGATCGCAGGTGTCTATCCCATAGACGCGGGAAGGATCGAGATTGATAGTATCAACATTTCCAGATATCCGGAGCATAAACGGGCGAAATATATCGGCCGGGTCTTCCAGGATCCCATGCGGGGAACGGCGGCGGGCATGCAGATTGAAGAAAATCTTGCCCTGGCGCTGCGCCGTGGCAAAGGGCGGGGGCTGGGGCCGGGGATCAGAAACCGGGAACGGGAATTTTACCGGGATTCCCTGGCGAAACTTGGTCTGGGGCTGCAGACGCGCATGACCAGTAAGGTCGGACTGCTGTCCGGCGGACAGCGGCAGGCGCTGACGCTGTTAATGGCAACGCTGGAACGGCCTAAGATTTTATTGCAGGATGAGCATACGGCTGCCCTGGATCCGAAGACAGCGAAAAAGGTGCTGGAGCTGACCGATGAATTTATCAGCGATCAGAACCTGACCGCCCTGATGGTGACGCATAATATGAAAGATGCGATCCAGATGGGAAACCGCCTGATTATGATGCATGAGGGGCGGATTATCTATGATGTATCAGGGGCAGAAAAACGGCAGCTGCAAGTGGAGGATCTGCTTAGCAAATTCGAGGAAGCAAGCGGTGAGGAATTTGCAAATGACCGGATGATTCTAGCCAAATAAAAAGATGAGGAGGATTTATGGACAAAAGCAAACTGGTAATTACAATTGCCCGTCAATACGGAAGCGGAGGGCGAGTGGTTGGCAGGAAGCTGGCCGAAAACTTAGGAATTAATTTTTATGATAACAAAATTCTTTCGATGACTGCTGAAAAAAGCGCCGTAGGCGAAAAATATTTCCGGCAGGCGGACGAAAAAGCCGGCCATAATCTGCTTCGCAGGATCGTTGGGGGAATGGGAAAAAATCCGCTGGCAGCTCCTAAAATTGAAGGCGATGTAACCTCCCCAGACAATTTATTCCGTTTCCAGTCAGCTGTGCTCCGGCAGTTGGCCGAGGAGGAATCCTGTGTCATTGTCGGCCGCTGCGCCGATTATGTCCTCCAAGCTGCCGGAAAAGAAGATCTGATCCGGATTTTCGTCTATGCCGACACCCCGACCTGTATCCGCCGGACAATGGAAACAGACTCAATCACCGATACTCAGGAGGCACTGGATAAACTGAACCGCATTACGAAGCAAAGGCGGGAGTACCATAAATATTTTACCGGTAATGACTGGGAAGACATGGATCACTATGACCTCCTCATTAATTCGAGCAGGCTTGAACTGGATCAGGTGGCGGAATTAATTAAAACTTATATTAAAATGACCGGTTACGATATCTGATTAAAAAAACAGTATGTGGGATGGGCAATTATGACCGATCCACATACTGTTTTTATCCGTTCAGCGCTTTTACTTCTTAACCACTTTTACCGCCGGGATTTCTTTCTCCATAATGCTGCCGGTATAAAATACCTGGACGCGGTCTCCGACGTTATATTCTGAAAAATCAATCTCGTCAGATACAAAGGTATAGAAGTCTTCATGAGCGGAAATCAGTACCAGTGATTCGTCATCCGTCTTAGCGATTTTTCCGGTAAAGGCAGATTTTTCAGCATCGTCCGTGTCATAGGAATCTTCCGTTACAATTTTAACGGCCAGGGGCGAATCATCCAGATCCCCGATGTATGTGATGGTCGCTTTGGTATCAGCGGCCATTTTTCCGACAATATAAGCATTAGCGGTATTCACGGTGTAGGATTCACCATCCTCTGCCGTGAAGGTAACGGTATCGGTGCCGACTTCTTTAATGGTTACTTCCTCAGATGGATCGACATCGGCACTTATCTGGGCGATGACAGACTCCAGCACTTCAACACGGAGTACCGGAACCGGGTTCTCAGTAGTTTCTGCCGGGAAAAAGATTTCCACCCAGTCACCTTCGGTAAATGCGTATTCCTGGATGATTTCGGCATCGGTTACATCGTAATCTTTGACGGTATTATCCTCATCGTTCTGAACGGTTAAGATCTTGCCATTGACAGCCGTTATGTAGCCGCTCATCGAATCTTCATCAATATCTTCAGCTTCGGTGGTTTCAGCTGTCGTTTCGGCTGTGGTTTCGACTGTGGTTTCGACCGTCGTTTCGGCCGGATCACTCTTTTTGGAACATGCGGTTGCCGCCAGTGCCATAGTCAGCATGGCAGTTACTAATAATTGTTTTTTCATAAATTTTAACTCCTCTTTTTTTTGCATATTTATCCATAACAAAGCAAGTGTACTATAAAACTCTCGAAAATGCTATTTATATTTTATTAAATTTTATTAAATTCTATAGTATTTCTTTCAGGGTCAGAGCCGGTGATGCGACCAGTGAATAGTTGGTATGGTAGATTACAAAGCCGGGAGCCCCCGAAGCGGCTCTTTTCACATGCTTGCGCTGAATATAGTCAATTTCTACTTTATCATTGCTTCTGGCTCTGGAATAATAGGCGGCCAGGGCACCGGCCTCTTCAAAGACCCGGTCAGGCAGTTCCTGCCCTTCTGTCTTTACAATCACATGGGAGCCGGGGCTACCTTTAGCGTGAAACCACCAGTCATTCCCATTTGCCACCTTAAATGTCAGTTCCTCATTCTGATAATTGTTCTTTCCCACATATATATGGAATCCGTCGGAGGACAGATAATGGTAAGGACGGCTGGTGATCCGGACTTTTTTGCCGCCGTTATATTTCCTCCGGATATAACCATATTCCATCAGTTCTTCCTTGATCTGAATCAAATCCTCCTCTTTAACAGCAATGTCAAGCGCCGTGCTGATAGATTCCAGATGTTCGATTTCTGCCCTGGTCTCCCCGGTTAATGCGGTCAGCGCCTCAAAGGTTCGTTTCAGCTTGTTGTATTTATCAAACTGTTTCCGGGCATTTTCATGTGCCGTCAGCTGGGAATCCAGCGGAATCTTGATTTCCTCATTGGTATAATAATTCAGGCAGCGCAGCTCCTTTTCCCCGCCGGTCAGTTCATAGCCGTAAGTGTTTAGTAATTCACCGTAAACCTTGTATTTATCACGCTTCTGAGTATCGGCAAGCTGCTTAAGCTGAAGTTCATACTTTTTGTAACTGCGTTCCAGCAGCGTCTGGACGATTTTGCGCAGATCCACGGACTTCTGCCGGATTCGTGTGAGCATATTTTTTTCAGCGTAATAGGTTTCCAGCAATTCGCTGACCGATGAAAACGAAACGGCTGTATAGCCCTCACTTTCCAGACAGGTAAGCGGAAGCGAGGCAAATTCCACCGGTTCCCTGGCATGGTAGACAATATTTGGGATAAATTGACCGCCTGCCACGTCCTCCATCATATGGGAACAGGTTCGGCAGAGGTGAAGCAGTTCCGCTTCCGAGAGCTCATTGGCAGAATGATCCGGGTCAATGGAAGCCAGATGACAAAGCTCCGTAGCCATAACCGGGCTGATTCCTGTTAATTTCTGATACAGCGCTTTTTGAATCGGTGCCGGGGTGGTCTGAATCTGCGATAAAAAGTCTGCATCGGATATCGTCAGCGGATCTGCCTTATCACCTGCCGGCGGAACGAGATATGCCCGTCCCGGCAATACCTCCCGAACCGAACTGACCTGCGCTGAAATATGCTTAATGCTGTCCAGAATTGTCAGATCCTCTTTGCAGAAAATAATATTGCTGTGTTTCCCCATCAGCTCAACCAGCAGATATTTCCGGCACAAATCACCCATTTCATCCAGATGCTCAATCTCAATCCTGATAATCCGCTCCAGACCGGGCTGACTGACGGATATGATCCGGCCGGTGCCGATGTGTTTTCGCAGCAGCATACAGAAGTTAGGAGCCGTTAACGGCCCCGGCTTATTCTTATCTGTGATATAACAAAGCGGAAGGCTGGCATTGGCTGAAATCAGAAGCCGCACCGTTTCCTTCCTGTTTTTTATGGTAAACAGAAGCTCATCTTTTTCCGGCTGGGCGATTTTATTAATTTTTCCGCCCTCCAGACGCTCCTTCATATCCCTTACCAGATTGGCAATTACAATTCCGTCAAAGGCCATTGCAGTATCCTCCTTTTCCTGTTCGGCCTGCCCGCAAAGGCAGTAGCTTGATTATACAGGATTCGGGGCGGATTTACAAGGAATTTGATTTTAGTCAGTTGACTTGTATTTCCAGATGACTTATAATGTAATTTATCTATGGCAAAGGAGCAAAAGCCTAATGGTGAAAAGTATGACCGGTTTTGGCCGGTACGAGGTGGTGACAACTGAATACAAAATTTCCGCGGAGATAAAAGCAGTCAACCACAGATATCTTGACTTAAGCATTAAACTGCCGCGAAGGTTTAACTTTTTGGAGAACAATATCCGGGATCTGCTGAAAAACTACATTCAGCGAGGCAAGGTAGATGTTTACATTGCCTTTGAGGATTATTCGGAAGCAGCACTTTGTCTGAAGGTTAACAATGCCCTGGCGGCGGAGTATGTTGGATATGGCCGGAAGATGGCAGAACAGTTTGGTCTTATCGACGATCTTAAAGCCTCGGTTTTAATGCGGATGCCGGAGGTCTTTACAATGACCGAGGTTTTGCAGGATCAGGACCATATGTGGCGGCAGGTGGCCCCGGTTGTCGAAAAAGCAGCCATCGAGCTGGTGGCGGCAAGAGTTTTAGAAGGCGGGCGTTTAAAAAAAGATTTACTGGAAAAACTTGATTATATCGGGGAACTGGTCGCTTTTGTGGAAGAACGATATCCGGCAGTTGTGGCACAATACCGTGCAAGACTTGAGGCAAAGGTGAACGATCTCCTGTCCGGGACTGCCATTGAAGAAAGCCGGCTGGCGGCAGAAGTAACGATTTATGCCGATAAGATCTGCGTAGATGAAGAGACGGTTCGATTAAAGAGCCATGTTGACAGCACCAGAAAGGCACTGGCTGGCAATGAAAGCATCGGAAGAAAACTGGACTTTATTGCCCAGGAGATGAACCGGGAGGCAAATACCATCCTGTCCAAATCAGGAGACCCGGAGCTTGCGGATAAGGCAATCCAGTTAAAGACAGAGATTGAAAAAGTCAGGGAACAAATACAGAACATTGAATAACGGGAGCAGCTCTGATGAGTAAGAAAGGAATTCTGGCAGTGGTGTCCGGTTTTTCCGGTTCCGGAAAAGGTACGTTAATGAAGGAATTGTTAAAAAAGTACCCGGACAGCTATGCATTATCAATTTCAGCAACAACAAGACAGCCCCGGAGGGGGGAAACACATGGCAAAGAATATTTCTTTTTATCAAAAGAGGAATTTGAAGCACTGATCAGTCAGGATGAACTGATTGAATATGCCGGTTATGTGGGTAATTATTACGGAACGCCAAAACACTATGTGCAGGAGCAGATGGAAGCCGGCCGCGACGTTATTCTCGAGATTGAGATACAGGGGGCGCTGAAGGTCAAGGAGAAGTTTCCGGAAACGCTGCTTTTGTTTGTCAGTCCACCGGGCGCTGCGGAACTGGAGAAACGGTTGCGCGGCCGCGGTACCGAAACCGATGAGGTTATTACAAGCCGGCTTATTCGGGCGGTGGAAGAGGCGGAGTTTATGCCCCGGTATGATTATCTTCTGATTAATGACCATCTGAAACGGTGTGTCACCCAGATGCATGAGCTGATTCAGGCGCAGCATGCCAAAATAACCAACAATCAGGATTTCATCCGGGCAATGACAACACAATTAAAACGCTTATAACGGGTGGCAGACACCCTTGGAAGGAGATTTGATTTTATGTTATATCCATCATGTACCGATTTGATTAATATAGTAAATAACGATGTGGAGCCGGGGGAGCAGCCGGTAATTAAGAGCCGTTATTCCATCGTGCTGGCTGCCGCAAAGCGCGCCCGGCAGATTATCTCCGGTGATGACGCAATGGTGCCGGGACCGGAGAGAAAACCGCTTTCGATGGCAATTGAAGAGATATATGTAGGCAAAGTAAAGATTGTCAGCGAAGACGACAGCAAAGAGGATGAAATTGAGCTGCGATAAAAGGAGGAAAGGCCGTCTCAAGCATAGGAAAGAGATGGCTTTTTGTGTACGGCAGGAGTATTTATGAAAATATTATGTATATCTTTGGGTTGTGATAAGAATTTGGTAGATACGGAGATGATGCTGGGGCTTCTGAACCGGGACGGGCATACCTTTACTAATGATGAGCAGGAGGCGGAGATTATTCTGGTTAATACCTGCTGTTTTATCGGTGATGCAAAAGAAGAAAGCGTAAACACGATTCTTGAAATGGCTGAACTAAAACAAACCGGAAAATGCCGGGCTTTAATTGTCTGCGGGTGTCTGGCACAGCGTTATAAGCAGGAAATTATTGACGAGATTCCGGAAGTCGACGGAATTCTTGGAACGACAACATATGATGAGATCAGCAAAGTGCTTGACCAGGCGCTTGAAGGAGAAAAGGCGTCCGTGTTCCACGATCTGGACACACTGCCGCAGGTGGACGCAGAGCGCGTTATCACTACCGGCGGGTTTTATGCCTTTTTAAAGATAGCCGAAGGCTGTGACAAGCATTGCACCTACTGCATTATCCCCAGTCTGCGGGGAAAATACCGGAGTGTGCCGATGGATCAGCTGGTGAAGGAAGCAGAAGGGCTCGCCAAAAGGGGCGTGCGGGAGCTGATTCTGGTGGCACAGGAGACCACCTTGTACGGCATGGATTTGTATGGAGAAAAGTCGCTGCCCCGGCTTTTAAAAAAGCTGGCGGCAATTTTCGGGATCTGCTGGATCCGGATCCAGTACTGTTATCCGGAAGAGATTACCGAAGAACTGATCGACACCATTCAAAACGAAGAAAAGGTGTGCCGCTACCTGGATATTCCGATTCAGCATGCCAGCGACCGGATATTACGGAAGATGGGACGCCAAACCAACCAGGAACAGCTTAGGCAGATGATTGGGATGCTGCGCAGAAAGATTCCCGACATTGCGCTGCGGACCACGATGATTACCGGTTTTCCGGGTGAGCGCGATAAAGACCATGATGAACTGCTTGACTTTATTAATGAGATGGAATTTGAACGGCTTGGTGTATTTACGTATTCGCGGGAGGAAGATACTCCCGCGGCATCGTTTCCAGACCAGGTACCCCAGGAAATTAAAGAAGCCAGACGGGATGAAATCATGGCACTGCAGCAGGAAATTACTTTCGAAAAATCAATGGATATGGTGGGGCGGATTCTTGATGTCATGATTGAGGGGAAGGTTGCTGATGAGCCGGCCTATGTGGGCCGGACCTACATGGATGCGCCGGATGTGGATGGATATATTTTCGTCAACAGCCCTGAACTTCTTATGTCCGGGGATTTTGTGAAGGTTAAGGTAACGGGTTCGGCCGAATATGATTTGATCGGGGAGGTATATGATGAATCTGCCAAATAAGCTAACCATCCTGCGCGTTATTATGATTCCGTTTTTTGTAGGTACGCTGCTTATGGATCATGGGGAAAACCGGCTGCTTCGCTGTATTTCAGCGGTGATCTTTATCGTGGCAAGCCTGACCGATATGCTGGATGGGCAGATTGCCAGAAAACATAATCTGGTTACAAATTTTGGGAAATTTATGGATCCGCTGGCGGATAAACTATTGGTCTGTGCGGCGCTGGTCTGCCTGGTGGAATTAGGGCTTTTGCCGGCCTGGATGGTTATAGTGATTGTCAGCCGGGAATTTATTATCAGCGGCTTTCGGCTGGTTGCCGTGGAACAGGGCATTGTGATTGCAGCCAGCTATTGGGGGAAATTTAAAACCACGTGTCAGATGGTGTCCATTGTCCTGTTAATTATTGAATTCCCGGTGCTTAAGACGGTAACCGATATTTTTGTCTGGGCAGCGCTGATTCTTACCGTCATATCGCTGGCAGATTATCTGATCAAAAATCATTGTGTGATAACAGAAGGAGAGATGTGATTATGATAGTAGAACTGATTTCAGTTGGAACAGAATTGCTGCTTGGCAATATCGTTAATACCAATACCCGGTTTCTGGCAGAGGAATGTGCCTTGCTGGGACTGTCCATGTATCACCAGGTGACGGTGGGAGATAATCATGACCGGCTGGCCGAGGTAGTTAAAACGGCGCTTGGGCGTGCCGATGTAGTGATTCTGACGGGCGGTTTAGGGCCGACCGAGGATGATATAACCAAGGAAGTCTGCGCCGAGGTAATGGGTTTTTTGCTGACGGAGGACAGTCATACCAAGAAACGGATCGAAGAGTTTTTCCGCAACAACATCTACCAGGAGATTCCTGATAATAACTGGAAACAGGCTGAGGTGCCGGAAGGTGCACTGGTACTGGATAATCATAATGGTACGGCACCGGGGCTGATTCTTAACAAGGATGAAAAGCAAGTCATCCTGCTTCCGGGACCGCCCGGTGAATTGTATCCGCTGTTTAAGGAGCAGGTATATCCGTACCTGCAGAAGCTGCAGCCGGAGGTAATCAGATCCCAGATGATCCGTATCTGCGGCATGGGAGAGAGCCAGGTAGAAGATCAGCTTTTGGATCTTATTGACAGTCAGACCAATCCGACCATTGCCACCTATGCCAAAATCGGCGAGGTTCATTTGCGGGTGACAGCCAAGGCCGAATCCGAGGAAGCGGCTAAGCAGCTGCTGAAACCGGTGGTAAAGGAGTTAAAGCAGCGGCTGGGCGAATATGTTTACTCTACCCGCGATAATGAGACCCTGGAGATGGCGGTTGTAAAGCTGCTGGAAGAACAAAAACTGCGGGTTACCACCGCCGAATCCTGTACCGGCGGGTTGCTGGCAGCGAGGCTGGTTAATGTGCCGGGAGCTTCCGAAGTCTTCCGTGAAGGCTTTATCACTTATTCCAATAAAGCAAAAAGAAAGATTCTGGATGTCAGCAAGAGCACCCTGAAAAAATATGGTGCGGTCAGTAAACAGACTGCCAGAGAGATGGCGGCCGGCGGGGTATTTGCAACGGATGCCGATATCTGCGTAGCGATAACCGGGATTGCCGGCCCGGACGGCGGAACGGAAGAAAAACCGGTTGGACTGGTGTATATCGCGGCCTACATGAAAGGCAAGGTAACCGTAGAACGCTGCCAGTTTAAAGGGGATCGGGAAAAAATAAGGGAACAGTCGGTGGTAAAGGCGCTTGACTTACTGCGCCGTTCCATTCTGGACAACTACAGTTAGCAGGAGGTAAACCAGAATGAACCGATTTAAGCACCGGATGGAGAGCGAAGACGATGCGCTGGTATAATCATTTATATGTGGGTAAAAAGGCAAAACGCAGGCGTTATGCAATCATACAGAATTTGCGGGAGGGAAAATTCCAGCCCGGTATTCATGTGATTACACCGTCCCAAAATGGGAATAATATCCTTGATATTTATCCTGCGTTTATGCTGTATTTATATCCGAACCCGGATCCGGACCTGCTGATTCTGGGCATTGCGGCAGATTACCGGGAGGCGCTGGAGGTGGTACGGATCATTATTGATGAGATGTATCAGGCCACCGGGGACTTTAAGCTTGAATTATTTTTAGAAAAAAAGGAACAGTAAGGTGTAAAGAGATGCTGGCAACAGGATTGGGGATTATAAAAATAATAGGAATAATTCTGCTGGGCATCCTGGGACTGATACTGGCTGTCATCCTGCTGGTACTTTTGGTGCCGATTCGCTATCGGATTGAAGGCTCCCGTTATGAGAAAATGAAATTATCGGTGCGGGCCGGCTGGCTGCTACATATCCTCTCATTCCGTGCCGTTTATGACGGCGGCCTGGTTACAGTATTTAAGATCTGCGGGATCCGGTTTCGGCACCGTGAAGATGAAGAAACGGTCATTGACACGGTTAAGGATTTTGCCGGGGAAGTTGTTGAGGAATATGTAAAAGAACCGTTTAAGGAACAGGCAGAGAAAGAAAAACGGGAAGAAGCAAAACCGCCGGCAGATGCCAAAGCCGCAGGGCGGCCGGGGGAAGATCCGCACCAGAATGCGGCTCGTGATACTTCCGGGAAAAAGACATTTCCAATTATCGGAATCTATGATAGACTAAGAGGTATCTGCGGGGAAGCCGGGGAATTCATTGCGGTTATCCGGAAAGAAGAAAAGACCCTGAAGCTTTTATGGAAACGGTCCAGAACGCTGCTTCGACATATTCTTCCCCGGCGGATCAAGGGTAAAATCCGGTTCGGATTTGAAGATCCTTATGTAACCGGACAGGTATTGACGTATATCAGCCCATTTTATGGGATATTTGCCCGCCGGCTTACGGTGATTCCGGTATTTGAAGGGCCGGTGCTTGACGGTGAGGTTAGAATGACCGGAAGAATCCGGATCGGCACCATCATATGGATTGCATTTTTGCTATGGCGGGAGCCGGATATTCGCAGGATATGGAAACAATGGCATGGATAAAGGAGATAATTGTATGGCAGATAATCATTTTTCAACAACAGTAGAGTCCCTGTTTCAGGGGATGGATCATTTTGTGACGACAAAAACGGTAGTGGGAGAGGCGGTCAAGATAGATGATGCTATTATCCTGCCACTGGTAGATGTGACCTGCGGAATGGCCGCCGGGTCTTTTACAGAGAACGCCAAGCGTAACGGCGGCGGCGGTATGAGCGCTAAAATGAGTCCCAGTGCGGTACTGGTAATTCAAAACGGTGTGACAAAGCTGGTAAATGTCAAAAATCAGGACGCATTAACTAAAGTTCTGGATATGATTCCTGATTTTGTCAATAAGTTCACCGGCAGATCGGATGGGAAAAAAGATGTTTCCGATGATGCTCTTAAAGCTGCGGAACAGATGGCGGATCAGGGGGGAGATACGTCTGTACGGATGGAAGAGCCATAAAAAAGTATAGTTTTCAGGACAGCTGCATATGTTGAATTATAACCCTTTTTAAAGAGAGGTTAGGATGAGACGTTTATGTGGCTTGATGCTGTTTTGTTTTGGTTCCGGCATGACATTGCTGATAATCATTCCTGAGACCCTGCCGACCCTGGTATTTATTGTTGCCTGTCTGGTTCTGGGGTATCATTTATTTTGCTGCTGACAACAGTTTGTTTTTTGCCTGATTTCCGGTCGAAAAATAAAACATAATAAAAACATCCGGCAGAACCGCTGATGCTTAAGGGGCTGCCGGATGTTTTATTTCGTTCCATTTTTTAATTCTGAATCCAAAACTACACTCTTTCCACTAAGCCGGAACGTAAGCAAGAAGTACATACATACATCTTCTTAGCGCCGCCGTTAACTTTTACCTTAACAGATTTTACATTTGCCTTCCAAATCGCATTGGATCTTCTATGGGAATGGCTTACATTATTTCCAAAGTGAGCAGCTTTTTCACAGATTGAACATTTTGCCATGATTGCACCTCCTTAACCGATACTTGATTTTCATAGAAAACCATAACATATGTATGATAACAGAAAGATGGATTTTTGGCAAGTGAAAAATATAAAAAATCAAAGTTACAGTTCGCATGGACACAATATGTAGTATATGGTATAATTATTTGGTTGAAATATAATGTCAGAAATAAACAGAATTCAAATAAATGGAGGGATTATCTGTGAAAGGATGCATAAACAATAAAATGGGCGAGATTCAGATCATGCCTGATGTCATTGCCCAGTATGCCGGTATGCAGGCAGTGGAATGCTTCGGAATCGTGGGTATGGCGATGCTCAGCGTGAAGGACGGTCTGGTAAAGCTTCTGAAACGGGATAACCTGACGCAGGGAATCAATGTTGTGATCGAGGAAAACCGCATTATTCTGGATTTTCATGTGATTGTCGCATATGGAGTCAGTATTTGTGCGGTGGCGGACAATCTGATTACAAATGTCAAATATAAAGTAGAAGAATTCACCGGCATGGAGGTTGATAAAATCAACATTTATGTCGAGGGTGTAAGAGTGATCGATTAAGGAGGATTTTTACGTGAGCTTACGAGTGATAGAAGCCGGACTGATGCAGAAAGCCTTTTTAACGGCCGCAAACAGATTAGATGAAAAAAAAGAATGGATTAATGAGTTGAATGTATTTCCTGTTCCGGACGGAGATACCGGAACGAATATGACGATGACCATTATGGCAGCCGAAAGGGAAGTTGCGGCACTTATAAATCCGGATATGGAGAGTCTGGCAAAGGCAATTTCTTCCGGTTCCCTGCGTGGTGCCAGAGGCAATTCCGGTGTTATTTTATCCCAGCTTTTCCGTGGTTTTACGAGGGAAATAAAGAACGCTGAAAGTGTCGATGTGGTGACGCTGGCGAAAGCTTTTACCCAGGCCGCCGACAGTGCCTATAAAGCGGTCATGAAGCCCAAGGAAGGAACGATTCTGACCGTTGCCAGAGGGATGGCTAAAAAAGCTCAGGAGCTTGCCCAGGAGACCGATGACATTCTGGAATTTGCCGAGAAGGTAGTGGAGTATGGCGACTATATTCTGGAGCAGACGCCCGAGATGCTTCCGGTATTAAAGCAGGCCGGGGTTGTGGATTCCGGCGGACAGGGTCTGATGGAGGTTATGAAAGGCGCACTGGAAGGGCTTCGGGGAAAAGAACCGGGACGGATTGCCCCTGCAGCGGCGATCAAAAAGACTGCCGGTACCGCACTGGATGAAATAGAGACTGCCGATATCCGGTTTGGTTATTGTACCGAATTTATAATCAATGTGGAAAAGGCATACAACGATGGGATGGAACAGGAATTCAAGTCCTATCTGGAGACCGTCGGTGATTCTATTGTTGTGGTGTCGGATGATGAAGTCATCAAGGTTCATGTGCATACCAATGATCCCGGATTGGCGATTCAGAAGGCTCTGTCTTACGGCTCTCTGTCCCGGATCAAGATTGATAATATGCGGGAAGAACATCAGGAACGGATTAATATGGCGGCCGAGAAGAAAGCAGCAGCTGAAATATCAGATATTAATGAAGAAAATGAAAAGCCATATGGGTTTATCGTTGTATCCATTGGCGACGGCCTTGGTGAAATTTTTAAAGGAATTGGTGCAGATTACTTAATCGAGGGCGGGCAGACCATGAATCCCAGTACGGAAGATATTTTAAATGCCATTGAACAAATTCGGGCGGATACTATATATATCCTGCCGAACAATAAAAACATTATTCTGGCCGCAGAGCAGGCCAGACAGTTGGTTAAGGACAAAACCATTTATGTACTGCCGTCCAAATCAATTCCCCAGGGCATTACCGCATTAATTAACTTTGCCCCGGAATTGCCGCCGCTGGAAAATCTTAAGCATATGACCGCGGAAATGGAAAAGGTAAAGATCGGTCAGATTACGTATGCCGTAAGAGACACCGTTATCGACGGCCTGGAAATCCATGAGGGCGATATCATTGGCATTGGTGACAGGGGGATGCTGGCATCCGGAAGTGAGATTTCCGGTACGGTTCTTGAAACACTCAAAGCAATTATAGATGAAGAATCTGAGCTGGTTTCCATCTATTACGGATGCGATGTGTCTCCGGCGGATGCCGATGCGCTGCTGAAAGCGGCTCTTCAGGTCTGTCCGGACTGTGAGATTGAACTTCATTATGGCGGCCAGCCTATTTACTATTATATTATATCGGTAGAATAAAAATTATGAATCAGCAGACGATTGAAAGCTTAAAAGGAGTAGGTGAAAAAACCGGGCAGCAGTTTAAGCGTCTGGGGGTGGAAACTATCCACGACCTGCTCCATTATTATCCCCGCGCATATGATACGTATGAGCCGCCTGTGGCAATTAAAGAAATCAGCGACGGGGCGGTATATACTGTTAGCGGAAGTCTGGTAAAAACAGCCGCTGTGAAGCGTTTTAAGAATTTACAGGTGATTACCTGCACCGTCAGGGATATCACCGGAGTTCTTTTGCTGACCTGGTTTAACATGCCGTTTTTGCGAAGCACCCTGCGCATGGCCGAGGTGTTTGTTTTTCGTGGAAAAGTTGTAAAAAAACAGGGGCGCCTTGTGATGGAACAGCCGGAAATATTTTCTCCGGAAGCGTATCAGCATGTCATGCATTCCATGCAGCCGGTTTACGGGCAGACGCGGGGACTGGGGAACAAGGCAATCGTGCGGGCGGTGACCCAGGCGCTTAACAGGCGGCAGCTGGAACGGGAATATATGCCGGCGTATTTAAGAAAAAAATACCAGCTTGCCGAATATAATTATGCCATTGAGCATATTCATTTTCCAGCCGACCGGCAGGAACTTCTCTTTGCCAGAAAACGGCTGGTATTTGACGAGTTTTTCTTTTTTCTGCTGGCTGTTCGGGGGTTGAAAGAAAAGCGCCGGGACCGGCCAAGCTGCTATGTGATGCATCCGGCTCCCGAAGTACAGACGCTGGCCAAACGGCTCCCCTATGCTTTGACGGGAGCGCAGCAAAAGGTTCTGGACGAAGTCTTTAACGACATGCAGGGCGGCTTGATTATGAACCGCCTGATCCAGGGGGATGTGGGTTCAGGCAAGACAATTATTGCCGTACTGGCGTTGCTTGAAACCGCTTATAACGGATATCAGGGAGCACTGATGGTACCGACCGAGGTACTGGCAAAGCAGCATTATGCAGCGATCCGCGAGATACTTGATAAATATGAAATTAAAAAAGAAGTTGTTTTGGTTACCGGCTCGATGACGGCAAAGGAAAAGCGGCTGGCTTATGAAAATATCCGCACCCATCAGGCAGATTTGATTGTCGGCACCCATGCGCTGATTCAGGAAAACGTTATATATGACAAACTGGCACTGGTGGTTACCGATGAACAGCACCGGTTTGGAGTAGGCCAGCGGGAAGCGTTGGGGGAAAAAGGAAAAGAACCCCACGTTATGGTTATGAGTGCCACACCAATTCCCCGAACCCTTGCGATCATTCTGTACGGGGATCTGGATATTTCGGTAATTGACGAACTGCCGGTGGGACGACAGCCCATAAAAAACTGTGTGGTGGATACCGGGTACCGGGAAAAAGCCTACCTTTTCATTGCCGGCGAAGTGGCAGCGGGCCGCCAGGCATATGTAATCTGTCCGATGGTGGAAGATAGTGAAATGATTGAGGCGGAAAACGTTCTGGATTATACGAAACAGTTAAAGCAGAAGCTTCCGTCCGGGATTACGGTGGAGTATCTTCATGGCCGGATGAAGGCAAAGGAAAAAAACCGGATTATGGAGAAGTTTTCCACGGGAGAAATCCACGTGCTGGTATCAACTACGGTAGTGGAGGTAGGGGTTAATGTGCCGAACGCCACCGTCATGATGATCGAAAATGCGGAACGGTTCGGACTGGCTCAGCTGCACCAGCTGCGCGGCCGGGTTGGCCGGGGTGACTGTCAGTCTTACTGTATCATGGTGAATGCATCCGGGCAGGACGGCACCCAGGAACGGCTTGAGATTTTAAACCGGTCCAACGACGGCTTTTATATTGCGGCTGAAGATTTGAAGTTGCGCGGCCCGGGCGATTTCTTCGGTCTGCGCCAGAGCGGTGATCTGGAATTTAAGCTGGCAGATATATTTACCGATGCCAATCTGCTGAAAACCGTATCGGAAGAACTAAAAGACCTGATGCTGCGTGACCCGCAGCTAAAACAGGAGGGACACCGGGAGCTGAAGCGTCGGCTGGATATGTACCTGGAACAAAGTTATGATAAACTGAATCTGTAGATTATTAAGGTTGACTCTCACATTATGGTATACTATATAATGTAAATGAGCTCAGAAATAAACACACATATGTGAGGTTTAACAATGTTAAAAATAGGAGATTTTTCGAAATTATCAAGACTTAGTATACGGATGCTTCGGCATTATAATGAACTTGGCCTGCTTGTGCCTAAGAGTACGGACAGTTTTACCGGCTATCGTTATTATAGTGAAGATCAGCTTACTGTTGCCGGGCGTATCCATGCGCTGAAGGACATGGGTTTCAGCCTTGCTGCAATTACTGAAATTCTCAGGAACTACGATGACCCAAAGACCCTGTCCGATTATCTGACAGTCAAACGAATTGAAGTCCAGGTGGAGTCAGATGAAATTAAGCGCCGTTTACTGCTCTTGGAAAATGCCATTGAAAGACTGAGAAAGGATGATTCTGCTATGGATTATAATGTGACTATAAAGACAATACCGCAGCGTTATGTTGCAAGTGTGAGGAAAAAAATACCGGCATATAATGAAGAGGGTATCTTGTGGCAAATTTTGATGAGTGAAACCGCATCGATGAACCTGCAATGTGCAGAAGGTTATAATACGATTGCCATCTTTCACGACAAGGAGCATAAAGAAACTGATGTTGACGTGGAGATTCAATATGCGGTAAAAGGAAGTTATGAGAATACAGAACATGTGATTTTCAAAACAGTGCCGCCGGTTGAGGTTGCTTCAGCAACTTATAAAGGAAGTTACGACAATATCGGGACAGTAAACCAGGCAGTTGCAAACTGGGTAAATGACAATCGGTATGAATTTAGTAATGCAATGTTCTGCATCTATCATGTAAGTCCTGCGGAAACACAAAACCCGGATGAATTGGTAACAGAGGTTTGTTTTCCGGTAAAAAGGAAATAAAGGACATAACGGGGCAGAATATAGTCAGCGTTGAAAAGGTGTCATAAAAGATAGCGCGGTCTTATCCGCGCTATCTCTGCCTTAGATAAATTGTAACAGGAACGGAAGTGATGCCCAATGATCACTCATATTCCAAATTTCCTTTATCTGTTGAAAAGCTTTTGCTCTGTGAAACGAATAATCCCGCCAATGTAAGCATAATACCAAATACAGCAATTCCAGTAATTCTTTCATGAAGAACAATAACGGAAGTAGCGACAGTGATTACAGGGACTGCGTAAATATAAGCACTTGTTTTAACAGCCCCTAATATTTTAACAGCCCAGTTCCACGTTACAAAACAAAGCGCAGAGGCACCCAGGCCTAAAAACAGAATGTTAAACAGGTAAATGGGCTGCATCATTTGATTTAGGTTTGGCTTAAACCCTGATATCACAAATACTGGAAACATAAAAACAAGCCCGTAAAAGAAAATTCTTCGTGTTACCTGAATGGTGTTGTAATGAAAGTCGCTGATTTTCTTTGACAAAACAGCATAGGCGGCCCATACCACAGCGGCTGAAACAGCCAGCAGATCTCCTATCGGATTCAATTGCAAGCGGATGCTTCCGTTAAAGCTGATAATGATAATTCCCAAAATGGCAACGACAAACCCTATAAAAAAACGTAGTCTTAATTTCTCCCGATCCAAGAAGTGATGCGCAAAAATAGCGGTAAAAAACGGTGCAACGGACACAACGACCCCAACATTGGAAGCGAAGGTATAGGTTAGTGCAATATTTTCAAGCAAAAAATATAGTGTTACGCCGCACAAACCAGCTCCGGCAAAATAAAATTCCTGCTTTCTATCCCTAATTCTTAAGCGGTGAGGATAGATGAAAAGCATCCTCCGTCTGCGATTAAGTATACCACAAATGGAAATGAAAAGCTTGTATGATATTGCTCTTGAAATTTTTCTTTTTTTATATTATATTAATATAGTCAGGATAGCATCCTTATGGAGCTGTACCTATTGTATAAGGAAAATAGAACTTCTCGGGTTAATTTACTTGGGGAGTATAATCTTCAGCGTCCTCCTGACACGTAAGGAGGACGCTTTTTTCAGGATGGTGGTCAAAATTAAGATTGGATTTATTGGTGCTGGGGCTGTTGCCTCTGCCTTAGGGAAGTTTTTCTCCGATGCAGGATATGAGGTACTGTATAAAAGCAAGCATAGCCTGTCAGCTCAGAAGCTGGCAGATGCAACTGGAGGCTTGGCTTTTGACTGCTATACTTTGTTTCTGAAAGAGGCCGATATGGTATGGATCACAGTACCGGATGATGCAATTAGTTCTGTTGTACAGGAACTTTTCCGGTATGATTTGGAGGGGCAGCATATATGCCATACCAGTGGGGTGCATAGCTCAGAAATATTGCTTCCTTTAACATTAAAAGGTGCTTTAACTTTTTCATGCCATCCAGCGCTTCCTTTTTCAAATAGTTCCAAAGTTATTAATGCTATGTTCACTGTGGAAGGTGATACTGACAGGATCTGCGAACTGCTGGAGGTGGCAGGACTGCGTTACTTAATTATAGACAGCAAGGATAAGGTTATTTATCATGCCGCATTATGTATTGCTTCGAATTTTATGGTAACTTTAGCAGCAGAGGCATCTAATATGCTGTCCGGTTTGGGGTTGACTGATGAGCAGATATCATTCGTATTGTTTCCGCTAATGGAACAAAATCTACAGAACATGATATCCTTCGGAGTGAAAAATGCTCTAACCGGTCCCGTATCCAGAGGTGACATAGGCACTGTAGAGAAACATTTAAAGGCATTAGAGGGAGAATCAGAGCTTTACAAAATTCTTTTAGACCATACCGCCAGGCTGGCAATGGAAACGGAAAGAATCGATAAGAAGACACTGAAACTATTTTCTAAGCTGACTTAACAGGTGCTGCCGCAATTTAACAACTAAAAAAAGGAGAGGGTTATTTAATGAGACGTATTTCAACATCTGCTATTAGAAATAAGAAAAATAAGGAAAAAATTACGATGCTGACCGCATACGATTATTCCACTGCCAGGATACTGGATGAAGCGGGTATCGATATGCTGTTAGTAGGTGATTCCCTGGGGATGGTCATGTTGGGCTATGAGGATACAACAAAGGTAACTATGGCAGATATGATTCATCACACAAAAGCGGTAGCCAGGGGGACCGGGACAGCCATGGTAGTAGCCGATATGCCGTTTCTTTCGTGCCATTTGGGTCTTGAAAATACATTGAAAAATGCCGGCGCGTTGATTAGTGAAGGCGGTGCTCATGCTGTCAAGATTGAGGGGGGAGCCACGATGGCTGAACAGATCGCCGCGGTTACTGCAGCGGGCATACCAGTTGTTGGTCACATTGGACTTACGCCGCAGTCGGTACTTAATTTCGGCGGCTTTAAAATGCAGGGAAAAACGGACGAGAGCGCCAAAGAGCTCATAGAGGATGCCAAGGCCATAGAACAGGCCGGTGTGTTTGCTGTCGTTGTTGAGTTTGTACCAGCAAAGATCGGTAAAAAAATAGCTGAGAGCGTAGGTATTCCCGTAATCGGTATTGGTGCGGGCTGCGATTGTGACGGACAGGTACTTGTTTGTAATGATATGCTTGGCACATATTCAGATTTTACACCAAGGTTTGTGAAGCGCTTTGCCAACTTAAAACCTGAAATGCTGTCTGCAGTTCAAGACTATATAGAGGAGGTAAAAAACGGTTCGTTTCCTTCTGCCGAGCACGTTTTTTAATAATATGAAAATTCTTAAAAATATCAACGAGACAGTAAAGTTTCTGCGTACAGAAAAGATGAGCGGGAAATCAATAGGGATTGTCCCGACTATGGGATATCTGCACGAAGGTCATCTCTCTCTTATTCAAACGGCAAAAAAAAATAATGATATCGTAATTGTCAGTGTATTTGTTAACCCTACGCAATTTGGACCAGGTGAAGATCTGGACAAATATCCAAGAGATTTAGAACAAGACTGTATCAAAGCTGAATCTGCCGGTGCCGATATTTTATTTTGTCCATCCGCTTCAGAAATATATCCTGACGGCTATCATACGTATGTGTCAGTGGAAAAATTAGGTGATAATCTGTGCGGAAATTCCCGCCCGGGCCACTTCAGAGGAGTCGCCACGATTGTGGCGAAGCTGTTTAATATTTCCGGCGCTGATAACGCCTATTTTGGCCAGAAGGATGCACAGCAGTTCTTTATCCTGAGACGTATGGCGGCTGATTTAAATATGGATATCAGGTTACACATCTGCCCGATCATCCGTGAGCCGGATGGTCTCGCCATGAGTTCGCGAAATGTGTATCTGACCAGAGATCAGCGAAGAGAGGCGGTTATTTTGTCTGAGGCTCTTGCCGGAGCAAAGGCTCTTATTGAGGCCGGAGAGCGGAATGCAGCAGTTGTTATTTCTGAAATGAACAAAATAGTAAATAAGAGTGAACTTGCAAAAGTTGAGTATATAAAAGTTGTAGATACTGAAACTCTCTCAGATGCCGAATATATTGACAAAAACCTCATAGCCCTTGCCGTGTGCTTTGGCAGTACCAGACTTATTGACAATATTATAATTGAAGTATAAGATTTTGCAGCCGCTTGGATAGTATTTACATGGAAAGGAATGAATACAATGTATATTGAAATGATGGTATCAAAGCTGCATCGGGCGACGGTTACTGATGCGAACTTAAATTACATTGGCAGTGTTACGATAGATGCTGAACTTCTCAGGCGCAGTAATATGCTGCCGGGACAAAAGGTTCAGATTGTAAACAACAACAACGGTGCTCGGTTTGAGACTTATATCATCGAAGGAGAGGCGAACAGCGGTATTGTCTGTATCAATGGTGCAGCTGCAAGGCTCGTAGAGCCCGGAGATATTGTTATTATCATTACCTATGGATATGTGACACCAGAAGAGGCCAGAACCGCAAAGCCTACGGTTTTATTCTTGGATGAAAAAAACAAACCAGTTGAATCGAGTTCTGTGGAATAACATAGAGGGCAGAAAAAAACAGTTGACAAACAAATCACTAAGGATTAAGATATGTATAAATAAAACAAACCGTTGAAAAAGAAGAGTAGGCAATTCATTGATATTTCAGAGAGCTGCAGGTGGTGGGATTGCAGTATAAAGAGCTTTGCCGAATGGACTTTTGAGGGCAGTTTTGAACAAATCCGGTACGCCGGTTTTTCAGTAGGAACTGACGGAGACCGCAACCGTTATAAGGCGGCGTATATGCTTGTATATGCAAAAAGTGGACCGATGGTCAATTTGAGTGGCACCGCGGATGTAAATTCGTCTCAAATACAGAATTTTCTGTATTTGAGACTTTTTTTATATGCGGGGAGGTAACATTCTCGTTAAGGCCAAAGGGATGCCTAGAATTACTTCGCATTCGTACAGTGATACGGCAGACGCCGATACAGCGGAAAAAAGAAGATGGAGGAGAAAGTTATGAAGAAGAGAAGTAAAATGATTATGATGGCAACAATGGCAGCATTATTAACCACCG
>Ga0153999_1000263_pt1 | contig 25138 bp, 24 predicted proteins | sample TSNC083MetaG_FD_104675 | JGI IMG/M metagenome (GOLD analysis project Ga0153999, IMG submission 104675) | Attine ant fungus gardens microbial communities from North Carolina, USA - TSNC083 MetaG | ecosystem: Host-associated > Fungi > Mycelium > Unclassified | place: USA: North Carolina, Lumber... | reverse complement strand
TTAACTCCTCCTCTTCTACAACAGCATATGCACGTGTGGGCGATTTGGAACAAAAATTTCTACAAATCATTATTGGACAACCTTTCACATATAATGAAACGTTTGTTACACTTAGGGTTAAGATGTACTGAAAGGTGGAGGTAAATTAATTTGGCTAATACACATGTATTTACTAAACAGGAGGAAGTTGCTAATGCTGTCATCCATGGGATTGGCGCACTTTTAAGCATTGCGGCGCTTTCGATTCTTATCGTTTATTCGACTTTGCACGGTTCCGCATGGCATATTACAAGCTTCGCAATTTTTGGAGGGACCATGCTATTGCTCTACACTTGCTCAACGCTCGTGCATAGTTTTCCAGCAGGTAGGGCCAAGGATGTCTTTGAAATTCTTGATCACTCTGCAATATATATTTTCATTGCTGGCACATACACACCGTTCATGCTGATCTCAGTTAAAGGACCGCTTGGCTGGTCTTTATTCGGTATTGCCTGGGGACTAGCAATTGCCGGAACTGTATTCAAGATCCATTTCGTTAAACGGTTCCTGCATATGTCTACGATTCTGTACCTCGTTATGGGCTGGATGATTGTGCTTGCCTGGGGTCCGCTCGTATCGAACGTCCCAGCGCAAGGGATAGCGTTACTTGGGATTGGCGGCCTTCTATATTCGGTCGGTGCTGTGTTTTACGTTTGGCGTGGTTTCCGCTACCATCACGCTGTCTGGCATCTATTTGTACTCGCAGGTTCGATGTTGCACTTTTTCGCAGTGTTGACCCTGGTGTAGTTGCGATTAAATAAAAAAATTATTATTGTAGCAGTTGAGTGTATACATTGATTGCGTATCGGAGTATAATAATTCCAACAACTATATAGGGCAAACTTGCTGAAAGGCAAGGACGCAAAGCTATGGGTCTAAGACGGTGCTTCATCGTTATGATTGCCAGGCTGCGGATTCCGGAATGTACTTCTGGATCGATAGCCCTTTTCTGTTCGGTGGAAAAGGGCTATTTCGATTTTCAAAGGAACATCCTTCAAGAATCTGGTGACTAGTTCAACTGATTTGGAGGGGTTCCTTTTGAGAAAATTACTCGCTTTCCTGTTGACTGCCACCCTGTTTTTCCAAGCTGCGCCTGTGCTGGCCCAGGTGGATATGACTTCTGCTACAGAACAATTTATTAGCAAGCATATGCTAAATCCGAATGGCACACTTGCCACCTATTTGGTTGACCGACCGTCGACAGATCCGACTTATGTTGCTGGGCATGAAGTGCTTTCCGAATCAATTGGATTGCAAATGATTTATCTTTACGAAAAGCGGGATCAGGCAGCTTTCAAGAAACAGTATGAGATCCTGAAGCAATATTATCTTGCACCGAATGGCCTTGTCCGCTGGAAGTTGAATGCAGATGGGAGCCACAATGTTACAACGAATGCCTTGATTGACGACTGGCGCATTATGGTTGCCTTGTTCAAAGCGGGTGAAAGTTTTGGTGATTCTCAGTACATTGAAACTGCGAATCACATGGCGAATGCATTAGCGACGAAGAATATGAAGAATGGTGTTTTTGCTGACTTTCATGACGCGCAGTACAATATTTCCAACAATACGCTAAGCCTTTTCTATATTGATCCGGAGGCTTTGCAATATATGTTGAAATACGGTGCCATTGACAAGAAGATGTATAACCAAACAATCAGTATTCTCAATCAGGCAAGTAATGATGGTGTATTTTTTGCGAAGAATTACAACATTGACCTTGCAACCTATCAGAATGACCCCCAGGTGCATATGATTGAACAGATATACATTGCACATTTTCGTAAATTGAACGGCAAGAATTCTCCTGGTTTCTATCATTTCCTGAAGCAAGAATTCAATAAGTATGGCGTACTTTACGGCCAGTACGATCGTGCGACACGCCAGCCGGCAGTTAATTACGAGTCAAATGCAGTGTATGGTTTGTTGATTCAATATGCGCTCGACATGAATGATCCTGATTTTGCCAACCGTGTGTATGATCGTATGAATGATTTTGAAATAGCTGACCCGCAGAGTCCGTTCTACGGAGGCTATGTTGTTCAGACACCGGAAGGCAATGATACACACCTTTTTGACAACTTATTTCCTCTCCTTGCCAAGCAGCAATTAGAGCGTTTGGCTCAATAATTTGAAGGCGTCTGTGTAGATCACAGACGCCTATTTTATTTTGTCATTAATCTTCTAACTGAATGATATAATGGTTAGAAAATGACTGTAATGGTGGGAGAATTTTGGGTAAAATAATTAGTGTACTACTTGTTTTGTTTTTTATATTGAATATAGAAATTGTTCATGCAAGTGGCGAAAAAACCCATAATGTACTTATTGTTTATACGCCGAAAGAGGCAGGGGACCTTGCGGAGGTAAGGATACTAGATAGCTTGGTCGGTCATTTTACAGAACGTATTACCGTTGTTAAAGATACAGAATTGGAGAATGTTGATATTCGCACATTCACCCATGTCTTGTATATGGGCCATGTGGAAAAGCAGCTGCCACGAAAACTGGTGAAAGATGTGACAGACTTTAAAGGCCCTGTTTTCTTAATTGGGAAGAATAGTGAACAATTTCCACAGCACTCTAATTTCTTTAAGTCTGATGGAGGCGTGCTTGTCAGTTCGATGCATCTTCAGGTTAACGGAGCTGAAATGAAGTTTGCGGAGGAGCGTTTGGCGGAAAGAATTGAGACTGAAAAAGCCGCGCAGACACTCGTTAACGGGGTCGATGCAAGCGGAACAGAGTATCCACTTGTCATTAAAAAAGGGAAAGATTATTATTACGCTCTTGAATCGCTTTTTAATCCAAGTGGCTACTTCCTTGGTGAAATACTGTTTGATTTCTTTGATACAACTCCAAGCGGGAAGCATATGATGTATTTGCGACTTGAAGATGTTCATCCAAAAGCAGATGCAGATGAACTGATGGAAATCGCTAGGTTCTTAAATGAGAAGAAAATCCCTTATATAATTGCACTCATTCCGGTATATGTTGATCCAGATACGAAAAAGGAAATACATTTGAAGGATGCTCCAAAACTTGTCCGAACGTTGAAGTATATGCAGGACCATGGTGGGAGCGTTATTCTTCACGGCTATCGCCATCAGTATCGTCAGCAGGAAACTGGAGAAGGATTTGAGTTCTGGGACGTGGATATGGACCGGCCAATTCTTCAGGATAACGATGAGAAACCGCTTAGTCGTAAGGATTTTAACTCTGATCAAGCATATGATACTTTTTTGAGTAAAGGTACTAGATTCGAGGAGAAATACATTGGAAATGCAATTTTAAATGGCGTTCAGGAACTTACAGCACATGAATTGTATCCCCTCGCCTTCGAGGCACCACATTACGCAATGTCCGAAAAAGGTTATGAGATTCTGTCCAAACACTTTAGTACGTATATTGGGCAAGTACAGTTATCCAATCAAACTTGGAAACAAGAATACGCACCGCTTTATACTTCCACGCCCAGTTTCCTTTATGGTATGAGATTGTTTCCAGAAACAGTAGGCTATGTACTTGGAAATGATCCGCAGTCAGTTTCAGAGATGAAGAGGAAGGCAGTAAGTCTGCTTCCATTTTCTGATGCAGTAATTGCTGGTTTTTATCATCCATATCTCGGAATAGACGGGTTGAAGGACCTTGTTGCAGCGTTTGAAAAGCTTCCAAATACAGAATGGCTCGATTTGAAGGACCTAGATAACCAAACAGTTGCAGATGATATTAACATTGCAACAGCTAAAGGAAAAGTAAACGTGGAGAAAAAATCAATTTCTAGCGAATACGAGCAGAAACTTGCCATATCGAAAACAATACCATGGCTTATCGCCGTGCTCAGTGGTGTTAGTGTGTTGATATACTGGCTGGTGAGAAGACGGAGTAGCAAGAAAACCTAAGATACTATATAATCAAAGATAACTGCATATAGAGAAAAGTTTTCTAGGGTTCCGCAGCTTGCTGGTCTGGTCCGAGAGAAAACGCACAGTTTAATTACTGTGACACGGAAGGAGAAAAACCTGGGAGATGACTGTCAATTTGACGGTTTTCTTTCAGGTTTTTTTAATTTGAAAAGGAGGAGATTTATTGTGAAAACACAGTGGATCAGTGTATTAATCGCTGCTGTCTTTGAAGTGTGTTGGGTCGTTGGCTTGAAGCATGCATCAGGTTTCTGGGAGTGGACAGGCACGGTAATTGCCATCATCATTAGCTTTTACTTGCTGATCGAGGCGGCGAGGAAGTTGCCAGTTGGTACAGTTTATGCAGTGTTTACCGGTATGGGGACAACAGGCACAGTGCTTGCAGGAATTGTGTTTTTTGATGAACCAGTGAAAATAGCGAAACTGCTATTAATCGTTGTCCTGCTTGCTGGTGTTATTGGTTTGAAGACCGTGACGGGGGAGCAAAAAGAACAGAAAGGGGCTGAATTATAATGGCCTGGGCATCACTTGTTCTTGCTGGTTTATTTGAAATGATAGGTGTAATTATGATTGGTCAGCGGCATCGGAACAAGAAGTGGCAATCACTCTTGTATCTCTTTGTTGGCTTTGGACTTAGTTTCTTGTTCCTTTCAATTGCCATGCAGTCGCTTCCAATGGGCACTGCTTATGCTATTTGGACGGGAATAGGTGCATCCGGCGGGGCAATCATCGGGATGCTTTTATTCGGCGAATCAAGAAACTGGAAAAGAGTCCTATTTATTATGATGATTCTTGGAGCTGCTATTGGTTTAAAATTGATTTAATAAGAAAAGAGAGGTGCAGCAAATATTGAATTGTTGCACCTCTCTTTTTCTTATTATAGGGCGATCGGTTCTGCTGAATAGATTTTTACATCCAAAGGAGCTGTCAGGAAATTACCTGCTTGTGCAGTGAAACCAGTGAAATGTTCGCTCGTGTTATGGCTTGAAATGGCCTCTTGATCCTGCCAGACTTCGATCATTTTATAAATGTGGTTTCGGTCTGGATCGATTAATAAATCGTATGAAATGTTGCCGTTCTCTGCACGTGAAGCTGTAAGCAGTGGCTGAACAGCTTGAAGAAATTCATTCTGTTTAGCCGGATCGATTTGCATTGTTGCGTGAATGATGAACATGTGATAATCCTTCTTCCTGTAAATGGGTATGGTTCGAATCTATTTGAGCTGTACTTCTGTACGAGCCAGTTTCACACTTTGCATGTTCGGTTCAACTGGCTAGAAGTTTGCGACATAAGCTCTTCTACTACAAGCCCGAAAGTTCACGTTCTTTCCGTAGAAGTTCTTATGAGCTGCACTTCTGTACAAGCCAGTTTCACACTTCTTTATTGCCAGTCTGTTATTCGTTCTACTGGTAGGCGGTAGGATTGGTGTCCTTCTTTGCCTGCTTTTCCAATAGCTAAGAGCATTACTGGGACATAGCGTTCTGTGTCGAGTCCGAGTGCTTCGTTGATTTGGTCTTTTTCATAGCCGCCGATTGGGTTGGTATCGTATCCGTGTGCGCGGGCTGCGAGCATGATTTGCATGGCGACGAGTCCGCCATCGATCAGTACAACGTCTTTCATGTAGTCACTTGGAGCCGCTTTTAAGAGTGGCATGTAAGCTTCTAGCGTTTGGTTCTTTACGTCCTCAGGCATATAGCCTAGTTCAACAGCCTTTTCAAAGATTTCTTCGGCGTTTTCAAAGTTGTTCAAATCACCAAAGATCGCAATCATGGCAGCTGATGTTTCAAGCTGGTTCTGGTTGAAGCGAACAAGTGGCTGCAATTTGGCCTTTGCATTGTCGCTTTCAACAATTACAAATCGCCAAGGCTGCATGTTGACTGAAGAGGGTGCAAGTGTTGCAGTCTCCAGAATCTCTGTCATTTCCTCTTTGCTGATCTTTACAGATGTATCGAAGTATTTTACGGAACGGCGTCCTCTTAAAATCTCGTTGAAATCATTTGTTTTTTGATGTGTCATTGTTGTATGTCTCCTTTTTCTATTAAGGTTTTTGTTGTGTTGGTCTAATTACAATTTCGTTCACATCTACAGCTCTGGGTTGTTCAATAGCGTATGCGATGGCTTCTGCAATATCTTCGGATTGTAGCGGATTGCTGATGCCACGTTTTTTGAATGAATCACGTGCGTCTACATCTGTGATGGAGTCTGTTAATTCAGTTGCAACAACACCGGGTGAAATAATAGTTGCTCTAATATTATGGGCTGGGTTCAACTCCAGACGAAGTCCTTCAGTGATGGCGCGTACGGCATATTTTGTACCACTATAGACAGCTGTACTTGGTCGAACGGAATGACCGGCTACAGAGGCAACGTTAATAATATGGCCTTCCTCACGTTCTTCCATATGAGGCAGTACGGCCGCAATCCCGTAGAGTACACCTTTAATATTGACGTCGATCATGCGGTCCCATTCATCAATCTTCTTCTTATTCAAATAAGATAGAGGCATAAGACCAGCATTGTTTACGAGAATATCAATCTGACCGAAATGTTCAATTGTCTTGCGAGCTAGATTTTCCATTTCTTCAGCAGAAGTAACGTCTGTGACGAGGTATTCAGCACGCCCGCCAACTGCTTCAATCTGCTGCTTTAATTCCACAAGCCGTTCTTCACGCCGTGCGGCAAGCATAATGTTGATATCTTTATGTGCAAGCTTTATTGCAGCAGCTTGGCCAATTCCGCTGCTGGCGCCAGTAATAATTGCTGTTTTTTTGCTCAATGTAAGCATCTCCAATCTCTTAGATAGCAACTTTAGACTTTATGAGTTAAAATAGTCTAAAGTGTTTACGTTTTATACAATACAACTATTTTTTAATGATGTAAAACATTTGAACTTGGGTTGCTATGCTATAATTTCCAGCAAAGGGGGATGTATTACTTTGAAGAAAATAGAACCCGAAGAGCGTGCGCAGATGCGTAAGACATATGTAAGGAAAATTATGAACACTGTGTGTAAGAAAGGTTTTCTGTCTCTTACAATTCAAGATATTTCCTGTCTAATGGGCATTAGCAGGGCATCACTATATAATTATTTTTCCTCCAAAGAGGACATTATCATGGAACTGACGAGTTATTATATTAATTATCTACATGAAACGGATGAAGCAATCAGGGATGAAGCAGTTTCTTTTGAAGCTAGGCTGGTGAAAGTTTATGAACAGTCTGTGCTTTCGGCAATCTATTTATCCGACATTTATTTAAATGACCTAAAGGCGAGCTGTCCGCTCCTTTATGGAAAAAAGCTCGAGTCCAAATGTGACCGGCTTACCGTTATGAGAGAGTTCTATTGGAGTGGGATGGAAGAAGGGATTTTCCAAAGACTTAACCCAGATATTATCATCATGCAAGAGGAGGCGGCTTTGCGCCAACTTTTCCACACGTCATACCTAATAGAGGCAGGGCTTTCTCTTAAACAGGCATTGCATGATTATTATGAGGTCAAGCAGGCAACACTATTGAAATGTACAGAGGCGGGGCAAAGTCCCGAAATTGATATCTTAATTGATAGTATTGTAAAACGTATTGCTTATGAGTCATAAGTTAGGCTATTGGCTAATAGAAATAGGGTGGAGCACATCGCTAATAAAAGTAGCAACTTGACTGGTATTTATCACAAGCGATTATTAAATCCTAGTAGTTAATGGATAAAAGTAAGCAACTCTGAGATATAAATCACATTAATTGCTGCGAATTACGCATAACAGGGGATAAGCGGCTGGAAAGGGTCTGGGATATGATGCGTAAACATTGGAAAAAAATTGCTGGTGCTATTGTTGGTGTGCTGATTATTGCGGATATCGGCGGCGGTATCTTCTTTTATAACCTGGCGATTAAACGAGGTCCTAAGGATTTCCTTGAAGGAAATGGTGATCTTGAAGTATCACAGGAAACGATGGATGAACTGCTCGATGGTGAATGGCGACAGTGGGTAAAGAAACAGGATTTTGAGAAAATGTCGCTGAAATCCCGAGACGGGCTAATGCTAAGCGGATATTATCTAGGTGCAAGGGAGCCAACGGACAAGCTTGTAATTCTGACACATGGCTATCTTGGCCATGCAAAGCAAATGGGTTTGTATGGCCAGTATTATCATGACAAACTTAATTATAATATCTTTATGCCAGATGCCCGTGGTCACGGCGAGAGTGAAGGGGATTATTATGGCTTTGGTTGGCCGGATAGGCTGGATCTCATTGACTGGACCAAACAGCTTGTCGAGAAGAACGGACCCAATACAGAAATCGTCTATCACGGTCTCTCCATGGGAGCGGCAACGGTATTGATGGCCAGTGGTGAAAAGGATTTACCAAAACAGGTGAACGCAATCATTGCTGATAGTCCGTATACAAGCGTATACAATTTGTTTGCATACCAAATGAACCGGATGTATAGCTTGCCAGCATTTCCTGTATTGGATACGACTAGTATTGTAACGAAGCTGCGTGCTGGGTATTATTTGCGTGAAGCGAGTGCGTTGGAAGGAGTAAAGAAAACGGACGTCCCCTTACTCCTGATTCACGGAACTGGAGATACGTTTGTACCAACCAAAATGGCAAGAGAGCTGTATAATCATGCGAATGGGCCAGCGGAACTCATGCTTATTGACGGTACGAATCACGGTGAGGGCTATGTGAAAGAGAAGAAAAGGTATCAGGAGCGGGTAGGTGCGTTTCTGAAAGAGTATGTGAAGTAGAGATAAGAAAAGGCGCAGCCCCAGAGGGGACTGCGCCTTTGTTGTGCCTGTTTAGTATTTCATATCCTTATTTCGAATGAGGAAGAGGGAAGTGGATTGCTTAGATTGTCAAAATAATCGTAGCAATCTTAATGATATTCAATAAACTACTAATAAAAGCACCATGAGCTATCTCCTGGATCTAAGGAAAGAGCGGACTATTGGAAAAAGTTGTTAGAATTGCCTGTTCCTCTGTTTCTTTTTAAACGGGTACTGCCTGCGATTGGACGAGCTACACTGACGCTGTGGATGATCTCTGTCTTATTTTAGCTCAACTTGAACAAGATATACTTGGTCGAACTTAGCTGTGGCTTTAGGATCCTTTAGCACGTCTTCAAGATCTCTCGTGGCGATGCCGTTAACCTTTGTTGAGACAAAAGCAGCGATGGTCTTCTTCTCCCCCTTATTGATTGCTAGTGGCAATTCAGCGGTGGTTGAAGCATGTGCTATTGTGTTGTCCCTTTTAGGAATGTCTTCAATCCCACCTAGCTCACCCCGACCACCATCATAAAGGTAGCCGAGCAGCCACTTTTGTCTCCCTTCGTCGAAGGTCTGCCTAGCCATAGCAATTCGAAGAGGCTTTTCGCCCTTTTTATCACCTAAAACTCCGCCTTCAAGAACGGGTCCAGTTGATTGCCCTTTCTTATAAAGTTCGACTGTAATTGCTATTTCGCCGATATCCTTGTTGCGCTGGAGGTCAAAGACAAAGCTCCAATCAGTCGTGAACCCGAGGATATTCTCTTCGAATTCATTAAGCTTTACTGGATGAAGAACGACATCACCCTTTGGTTCTTTACTTGTAGGAGTTGCGCTACAGGCTGGTAGAAAAATACATAATACTAGTAGGCATATCACAGTTCGAAAATATTTCAAAAGGATCACCATCCATATATTTTCCGTAATTATACAGTTAAGAAAACAACCTGTATATAGAGGATATAGAAGGGGATTTTTTGTTGGTTTTACTTTAATGAATCATTGTTTGAATTAGGCTTTCGGGCTATGGTTCAGATCGTATAGAACCTGATATCTCATCCCAAACATAAAAAATCCCCGCACGACACGAGGTCGCACGGGAATTAGAAATGTACTTATTTCGTATAGTTATCGAAGTACCCTTGGATGAAGATGATCGGAGTACCTTTGTCACCACTGCCTGATGTCAAATCAGATAGAGATCCGATAAGATCTGTTAGCTTACGTGGTGTTGTACCTTGTGCTTCCATTGCGCCGACAAGATCATCTTCTTTGTTCTCGATGAACTCAGAGATTGCCTTTTGTAATTCGTCTCCGCGCAAGTCTGCGAAGTTGTTATCAGCCAAATATTTTAGCTTGATCTCGTTCGGTGTACCATCAAGACCTTTAGTGTACGCTGGTGATACAACTGGGTCAGCTAGTTCCCAGATCTTGCCGACTGGATCTTTGAAAGCACCATCGCCATAGACCATGACTTCGATATGCTTGCCTGTTTTCTCCTGAAGCTGTTTCTGGATGTTGTCAACGATTGGCTGACAGTTATGCGGGAAGAGCTTGATGCTTTCTTCCGTCGATTTGTTAGAACCAAGCAAGCCGTACTCTGGATTGAAGCCACTGCCATTAACAGATTCATTTAGAATACTGTCTAGCGCATAAATTTTCTCGCCGCCGTTATCTTTCAAGATACGTTTTGTGCGGTTGCGTGTATGGATGTCACATGCAATAACATTCTTCGTATAATCAAGAATCGTTTTCGCGTTATTGGAGAAAATGACTTCACATTCAACGCCATATTCCTCACACAATGATTTATAATAATCGATATAGTCAATACCCGTGAAAGTATGCTTTTTGTAGCCGAAATGATCGCGGAACTGCTTCTCTGTCAAAACGTCTGTCCACGGATTCACGCCTTGTACGTCAAGCTCATCGATATCAACAAGATGGTTGCCGACTTCATCAGATGGGAAGCTGAGCATAAGTACAATCTTCTTCGCTGCGCCTTTAGCAACACCTTTCGCGATACCGCGCAAGCAGATTGCAAAGCGGTTACGGCTTAGGATTGGGAAAATTACGCCGACTACATCATCTTCGTATTTCGCATGAACATCTGTTGCAATATCGTCAATCGTTGCATAGTTTCCTTGTGCACGAGCAACAATGGATTCAGTAATGGTTACAATATCTTTATCGCCAATTGTGAAACCTTCAGATTTTGATGCGTTCAATACGCTATCAACGACGATTTGTTCAATATCATCGCCTTTATTGATGATTGGTGCGCGCAAACCTCTAACAACCGTTCCTACTAATCTTTCCACAACAATCGCTCCTTCATAGCGGGTCCTAATAAATAATTTGTATTGTTTCTACTTGTACTATACCCTGAATCAGTGATATAAGTAAAATTAATCTATCTAATAATAGGTATAGGCGGTGCTTATATGTCGGTGAAATTAGATTTATACAAAGTTTTCAGCATTGTTGGCAAGAATTCAAGCTTCTCAAAAGCGGCAAAAGACCTGTACATGACGCAGCCTGCTGTAAGTCAGTCGATCTCTCAACTTGAACGTGAACTCGATACGCGGCTGTTTAATCGGACGCCACGTGGAGTTACGCTCACAGACGAGGGGCGCATTTTATTCGAATATGTGAATTCCGCTATCAGCTTGATTGATGGAGCGGAAGAGAAGCTGCTTGAATTCAAAAACTTGACTGCAGGTGAATTGAAAATTGGGGTTGGAGATACGATTTCCCGCTACTATCTATTACCCTTTCTAGAGAGCTTTCATAATAAATATCCAAACATTAAATTTAGAATTATCAATGGGACAACATATGAGCTATGCGCCATTTTGAAAACAGGAGAGGTCGATATTGCAATATGCAACTTTCCAATTGAAGACTCAGGTCTAGAATTAAAGACTTGCATTGAGATTGAGGATATCTTCGTCTGCGGTGATAAATATAAAACGATTTTAAACAAGCCTTTAACCTTTGGTCAGTTGAAAAAGCTCCCGCTTATTTTCCTTGAACCAATGACTAATTCACGAGTATATGTTGAGCAATATATTCTCACGCAAGGTATCCAAATTGCACCTGAGTTCGAACTTGGTTCTTACGATTTGTTGCTAGAATTCGCTCGTATCAATCTTGGTATTGCCTGTGTTATACGTGAATTCTCAACGGACTATCTCGACAAAGGTTTGATACATGAAATAAAACTGGAAACACCAATCCCTAAGCGGAGTATCGGTGTCGTACATTTAAAAAACGTCCCATTATCTCCAGCAGCAACTAGGTTCGTCGGATTGATGGGGAAATCGGAGTAACAGAAAGGAGAGAAAATATGGATATCAGGCTCACACGCAAGCAATTATACGACCGCTGTGGAGAACTTTCATATAAAACAGGGGAGACTTTCTTGCAGAAGGGGAAAGTAGAGATCCTGAGACAAAGCCCCAAGCATTGTGACGCAGTCGTCCACGGTAAGACTGATTTCGACGTGAACATCCGCGAAACAGAATCGGGAAAAGTAGCAGCAGAATGCAGTTGTCCCAAGCTCGCCTCTGTCAAAACAGACTGCCAGCATATCGCAGCAGTCCTGCTCATGCTCAAAGAGAGATCAATATCACCTGCGGATAGGATGCGTGAAATCTTTGCTGCTAGCGATAAGAGGTCACAGATACCTGTACAGCAACCTCGCTTTGAAAATCGTGATGTGCTAGAAGTATCGTTCGTGTTACAGCCTGTGCCTGTGAGTAATGGCAACACGCAGCTTGGTATCCATATTTGGGTCGGCCCGGATAAATTGCTTGTTGGAGACGTTGCTGGGTTTGCAACAGCTGCACAAAAAGGCAAAGCGTATCCAGTGTCACGTTTTTTCAGTTATGATCCTGAGCGTGTCTGTTTCGATACGAATACATATGCATTATTAGTATTGCTCGGAAATATCACTCGAAATAAAGGGGTGACAACAGGCCATTTGATGGCTATTCCGCCTGCCTATTGGGAGAGATGCACACAGTGTATTGCGAAAATGACAAACGTGTCTTTGCAACATTCCTCAAAGCACTTTGAGCATACTCAACTGAAGGAAGAGAAACTTCCACTCCGCTTCCAGTTTGCGGCTGGACAAGCAGGAAGCGCCTACCTGCGTGTTGGTGGTTTGGACGCACTCATCTTGCTCCCGGCCTATCTCGTTGCTATTAAAGAGGATAAGATTTACCAGTTAACGGAGTCTTATACAGAACAGCTAGAACGTTTAACTAGGATGATGGAAGGCAAATTAGAAATTCCAATCCCAAACTCAGAACTAGCTGCGTTCCTCAGTGACCTAGCACCAAAGCTTCGCAAGCTAGGCAAGGTTGAAGTGTCTCCAGTTATTTCTGAGCAATTTCGAGAACACAAACTCATCCCCAAGCTCTTCCTCGACAGAGTACGTGACCGTTTGCTTGCTGGACTCGAATTCCATTACGGGCAGATTGTGATCAATCCCCTTGAAGTAGAAGAAGAGCCGATGCTTTTTCGTGATCTAGAGAGGGAAGCAGAAATATTACAACTCATGAAAGAAAGCGAATTTACAGAAACAGAGAGCGGCTATTATTTACATAATGAAGAGCTGGAATATGATTTTCTTCATTATCAATTACCTAAGCTACAAAAATTTGCTCAAGTGCATGCAACAACAGCTGTACGAAACCGGGTTCTAACCGGGCCATTCAAGCCCAAGCTTGAGGTTCGTATTAAGAAAGAACGCACTGATTGGCTCGAATTCAAGTTCAATATGGACGCGATTCCTCAGGAGGAAATTAAAGAATTATTGCAGGCATTGGAGGAAAAACGCAAATACTATCGTCTTCGTAACGGCTCCTTGCTTTCGTTGGAAACCCAAGAATTCAATAAGCTGACAGAGTTTCTGAACGGGCTTTCCATAGAGTCAGAGCAGCTGACGGAAGGGTTTGCTACGCCAATGTATCGCGGTTTGCAAGTGCTCGATGGATCGGTACTTTTCACACCAAAGGAATCGTTTAAAACCTTCTTGGAAGAACTTAAAAGTCCGCAAAAGCTTAAAATTAAAGCTCCAATAGAGATTGTTGATATACTTCGTGATTACCAGGTCACGGGATACAAATGGATGAAGACACTTGCCCACTATAAATTTGGAGGCATTCTTGCAGATGATATGGGGCTTGGTAAAACAATTCAGGCAATCACTTTTTGTTTATCAGAACTTGAAGCTATTCGTGAGAAAGGGGAGCCGATCTTGATCGTCTGCCCATCGTCTTTAACATATAATTGGCTCAGTGAATTTTCGAAGTTTGCAAAATGTATACAAGCAATCGTTATCGATGGAAGCCCATCGGAACGGGCATTGAAGCAGACTGAGGCTATGCGTGCCGATGTCATTATTACATCATATCCACTCCTGTTGAAAGACGGGAGATGGTATGAGAAGCAGTATTTCCATACGGTGTTTTTTGATGAGGCGCAAGCATTTAAAAATGCGACGACACAAACTGCACGTGCTGCAAGGAAATTAAACGCAAGCAATCGCTTTGCTTTGACTGGTACGCCAATAGAGAACTCGCTGGAAGAGTTATGGTCACTTTTCCACGTCGTCTTTCCGGAATTATTCGGCAGTCTACGTGATTATAGTGAACTTTCACGGAAACAGATTGCCCGCCGTGTACAGCCATTTCTTCTGCGCAGGGTGAAAGCTGATGTATTGCACGAGTTGCCGGCGAAAATTGAAAGCATTGAGCATTCAGAGCTGTTAGATGAACAGAAGAAGCTATACGGCGCTTATCTTGCCAAGCTGCGCCATGATACATTGAAGCATCTTAACAAGGAAACGATTCGGAAGAACAAGATTCGCATACTAGCAGGACTCACTAGACTAAGGCAAATCTGTTGTCATCCAGTATTATTCGTCGATGGCTACACAGGCGGTTCAGCTAAATTCCAACAACTTCTGGAAATCCTTGAAGAGGCAGAACAATCAGGACGCAAGGTGCTCGTCTTTTCCCAGTTCACTTCCATGCTGAAGATAATAGGCCGTACGCTTATGAAACAAGGTCGTGACTACTTTTATCTTGATGGAGAGACACCAGCAGTAGAGCGCCTTGAGCTTTGCAATCGATTTAATAATGGAGAGTCTGATCTTTTCCTTATTTCACTTAAAGCAGGTGGGACAGGATTGAATCTGACCGGAGCGGATACAGTCATCCTTTATGACACATGGTGGAACCCTGCCGTCGAGGCTCAAGCAACCGACCGCGCCCACCGTATGGGACAAAAGCAGACAGTACAAGTAATCAAACTCGTTGCGCGCGGCACAATAGAAGAGAAAATGAATGAACTGCAAGAGAAAAAGCGCGACTTAATCGGTGAAGTTGTCAGTGTAAGTGAAGCAGGAAAGGCTTACGCGCTGACGGATGAAGACATCGAGTGGCTTATTGGCGGAGCGGGGGAATGAACGGCTACGCCACGCAGGAGAGTTCGGCTTGTTGGTGATAACAAATCTAAAAATGCTGCTCAACAGAATGAAACCCAACTTCGTGAGAATAACTATGACTTATATACTGCTAATGGTCTTTATACAAGAAAGGCAAAGCAAAAGAGCCGGTGCATCGCAAAAGTGCACCGGCTCATTATACTCATGTCTAGTAAAATATATATCTTTAAGGGGGATAAGAAAAGTATACCCAGATGAAACTGTTTCTAAAACAAAAACTTTAAATTCTTCTATATATTCTCGAGAAGCCTTTTCGCAATTCGGTCGTAGTCATCACGGTCTATTCCAGGAGCAAACTCCTCCGGAAGCTCTTCTAAATCGGGTATTGGAGCTCCTACAGGTGAACCTTCTTTCACAATAAGTTGTGCACCACTCTCTGGATTTTTCCCTTTCCAAATTTGATTGATGTCACGATACTGACCAGCGTCATTCCAAGTGTAAAGAATATTGCCAAGTCCCCGTTCTTCGAATTTGCGCGCATGTTCGAAGCGTTTGTTGGACAAATTCGGAACTGGTACCATCTTAGATACATTGACACCTGTTGCTATTTCTATTGCTTTTGCATACGCCACAATATGTGTACCGCCACGAACGAGCAAGTACCCAATCATCTCTCGTGCGGTCTCATGCTCAGTCATTTCATAAACCCGCATCTTATGTGTACGCGCCCCACATTCTAGGAAGAAATTATGCAATAGATCAAGGACGAGATTCCCACTGTTGAACACATTGTCCCCAGTCCATGGGCGTCCCATCGAGTCACCTGGCAAAGACGTCTGTGCCGTCGCGATAAATTGATACGTATTCCGACTATCCTTGCCGTTTCGAAGAGGTGCCACATCTGGATCACCAGTATAGAACGTATTTCCCTTTGACAGTAAATTAATCGCTGTTGAAACAAGCTCTACATGACCGAACTCTTCTGCTGTAATGCTCGCTACTAAATCGTAGAAAGGTTTGAACTTCTTCTTGCCACGGAAATTAAAAGACTGATACATATAATTGTTCAATGTAGACATTTCACCGAACTTTCCACCGAGCAGCTCCTGTACCGTTGCAGCAGCATTGGCGTCCCCATACTCTGGAATCGGCAGTTCAATGGCCATACGGTTCTCGCGTTTAAACATAGATCTGCCTCCTTAACCTTTTGGAATAACCCAGACAATCTGCTGCGTACGAATGAAGAATGGCGATCCGCCCGACTCCACTACAATATGATCCGGTAATACACGCACCAAACGACCTGTTACCGTATCCCTAGTTGTTGTCTGTACAACAACCATTTTTCCCTGAATCCCCTGCAATGTCTGATATACATATGGATCAATATTGCAAGCGTATGATGGTGATAGCTGATTCATCGAAATCCCTCCTTAATAAGACTTAGACGGTTAATAATATGACAGGGTAACTGCATATATACAGGGACAAGCCAAGGGGGAAAGGGAGTTCCACAAAATAAGTTCCTAATAAGAAAAGGAATAGAAGATTTTCTAAAAAGGGTGGGCAATTAAATTTTTAGAGGAATATAGGGTGGAAGGTGGGCGTGAAAAACATGACTATCATCTGATCGCTTAATAACATTTTTGTGATGTGTGATATCTAATAGAAAGGATAAGCATTCTCCGCTATTTAAAAAAGGAGGGGTGTAGGCTAACTGTATGAGATAACAAGTCTGTATCAATGCATTAACTCAGATCCCTAATTGCTACGTAAATAAAACAGAGGCTACGCATCACGGAAGCCTCTGCTTTAACTATTAAAATCCGCCTAAGTAATGATAGATGGAGTCGCGCAATTTAAATTCATAATTCTTGTTTACGATGCCGAGCACCTTGTCGTTATCATATAGTTCAAGCATGAAATGCGCTACCTCTTGAGCTGTATTGTATTTCGGCAGAACCTCGTCGTAATTAAACTCGGTGACATCATTCGCATTCTTAGAGAATTCCGTCTCTGTTGCGGCAGGAGCTAGAATCTTTGCCTGCAACTTAGCTTCCTTTGCCTTTAGTTCATGAGCAAGCCCTTCAGTAAAGGCACTTACATAGAACTTCGTAGCAGAATAAGTTACCCCACCCCCGATGATGGTGTAACCAGCATCAGAAGAGACATTGATGATCTGTGTTCCTTCAACATTTGAGTAGTCACGGACATACAGGCTCGACAGAATTGTTAGAGCTTCAATATTCAATCGAAGCATACCTTCTATCTTGTTCAAATCAAGTTCATTAATGGCGCCAAAGTCTCCAAGCCCCGCATTGTTTATCCATGTCTCAATATCAAATGATTTCAGTCCTTCATACAGGCTATGCACCTGCTTCATATCAGACAAATCAGCAGTACGGATGACCACATCGATTTCTGGACTTCTTTCTTTAGCCAGGGATGCGAGCTCCTCCAATTTCTCAGTTCGTCTAGCAACGAGGATCAAGTTCTTCCCCCTAGCTGCGAATAATAGAGCTGTTTCATAGCCAATTCCAGAACTGGCTCCAGTAATTACGGTATATTTCAAAAGAAAGCCTCCAACAAATTCAATTTTGTTTCACACCTCCATCATAATACCTCAAGTTCTCCTCAAGCAAATGGGAATCAAGATAGTCTAATAAATACAAACTATTAGTGAAGTAATATAACAGTTGGATTTTTAAAATTAACATCCTCTATTACGAGCAGGAAGGCCCCATCCATGTGAAGCGGAATGTAAAATGACAGAGAGTATTATAGGTGAACAAATCAAATGGAACATGGCAGTATTTATAACAACTTGTGTAAATCAATCAATATGAATGAACACCTAACCTTTTGTCCAAACTGTCAAGGGAGCGGAGGTGATAAAAAATGACAAAACAAAACGAATCCAACACGAATATCCCGGAGATTAACTTGATTGCAACCCACGAATCTGCATCAAGTTATAACCAGGAAGGTGTCTACATCGCCAAAACAACCGGCGGCTGGGGTGAAGACATCCATACGAGTGAAGTAGCAGGTGATGATGTTCGGCCACATCTAGAAAGCTAAGTTAGGGCTGCTTTCTTTTTTAATTATGCAGAAGCACATCAGCTATGGAGCTTCTGCATCCTAATTATACTAGTGAATTAATATGTCGCGCTCTTCGAATTTCTAAAATAATAGTGTTCGGTATTTACTGCAGAAATTCCGCATCCCTTATGGTCAAAATGCTCCTTAATAGCCAGTAATTATGATCAAAATGACTTCAGCAATTCCAGAGTAAGCCAATATCCAATTTGTTTGTATACGTATAATTGTATGGTAAGGCCTACGTTGCTTTATTCTAACTATATGATTAGTGACCTTTCATTGGTGAAAGAAACCTCTACTTTCTGCGCTCTGACAAGACCTTCTGTCCCGGCGCTCTCCTCTAGTTCAGCCTCATCGTTATTTCCACAGCCTATTCTGTTAGAAGAAACTCAGAAGTAAACGAGCATATGACAAAAACAAGTGTCTTTTTCATAGAAGCCTTCGGAATATAAAGTCTGAAAATTCTATTTTATTTAGGGTGCTTAGATTAATTCTATAAATATCTAAAATGCCCTAGATCAATTACATGAGCGTGTACAAAGTATTTTAAGGGTATAGAGTAGAAGTTGGATGATAATTGTCCAGCTTTCTTCCTGTGAAGAACCTAGTCAATATACTCGAAGGGATGGATGATTCATGCCAAAAAAGCTTTTTAAAGTTGATTTGAATAAGACGATGGACAAACAGGTTGTACCCGGACATAATCGATGGCACCCAGATATTCCTGCAGCATTCTCAGTAGACCCTGGTGAAACGTTCCGCATGGAGTGTCTTGATTGGACAGATGGACAAATTAAGAACAATGATGACCCATCTGATATTCGCGATGTAAATTTGGAGCGGGTTCATGTTTTGAGTGGACCGGTACATGTGAATGGTGTAGAGCCGGGTGACCTACTTGTTGTTGATATCCTCAACCTAGGCGCATTCAGCGAACATGAATGGGGTTTCAATGGAATATTCGCAAAGGAAAATGGCGGAAGCTTTTTAACAGACCACTATCCGGAAGCGGCCAAGTCGATTTGGGATTTTCACGGAATCTACGCCACATCACGTCATGTTCCAGATGTCAAATTTGCAGGTATCATCCATCCTGGTCTTATTGGGGTCGCACCTTCGCAGGAAATGCTGGACGAATGGAACCGTCGTGAAAAAGAGCTCGTTGATCAAGACCCAGAGCGTGTTCCTCCGCTTGCCAACTTACCTACAAAGGAAAGCGTTGTGCTAGGTAGCTTAAAGGGGGCCGAGTTCGACCGCGTTGCAAAAGAAGGTGCTCGTACTGTACCTCCGAGAGAAAATGGTGGTAACTGTGATATTAAGAATCTCTCTCGTGGCTCTCGCATTTACTTCCCGGTCTTCGTAGACGGTGCGAAGCTTTCAGTAGGTGATCTCCACTTCTCTCAAGGTGATGGTGAAATCACCTTCTGTGGTGGAATTGAAATGCCAGGATGGATTGATCTTCATGTAGATGTAATCAAAAACGGCGTCGAAAAATACGCTATTAAAAATAATCCGGCATTTAAACCGGGTCCTATGGATCCACACTACAATGAATACATTGTATTTGAAGGCATATCCGTAAACGAATTTTCTGGAAAACAGACATATCTTGATGCTAACACTGCATATCGAAATGCTTGCTTAAATGCTATCGAATTCTTGAAGACTCAGGGGTACACTGGAGAACAGGCATATATGCTGCTCGGATCAGCACCAGTAGAAGGCAGGCTTGCAGGAGTTGTCGACATACCGAACTCATGCTGTACCATTGCATTGCCTAAAGACATCTTTATGAAAGACATCGATATCAAATAAGGGGGGCGGCATAATGCCAAGCTATACATTTAAGTGTAACAGCTGTGGGGAATTCGACGTCTGGTTTGCTGGCATGAATGGCAATCGCCAACAGTCCCCATGTCCTGATTGCCAAGAATCGGCCCGCCGTGTCTTCCTCCCACCTATGACATTCCGTATGGATGGCAAGGTCAAAAAACGTATCGAACGCGGTATGGAACCAAGACTTGTGAGGCGAGAAGACATGCCAAAAAAATTAAAAAGAAGATCAACTGCTGCAAGGCCGTGGCAGGCTGGACATTAGAGAAAGGAGCAACCGAATCTGGTTGCTCCTTTCTCTAATGTAATTCTGTGACTTATGGTTGCCTAATTGGAGCAAGTAGCAGGTCTAGTTTGTAAAACGGAATGGATTTCCAAGCATTTTTAATACTATTTAAATCCGTCCAAAATAAATAACCCAGCCTTGTTAAGCCAGGTTCGTATCTGTCTGGTCAGGGAGAGCTTCTGGGTTAAGAAGGATGTCTTCTGCAACCTGAAATTCACGTGCTTTCCCATGATCGGAGAGTTTAAAGATGCCATTATTGAAATCGGTGCCGACTTCCTTGTAAAATATTCCTTCGTGAAGGAAAGTTCCAGGATGCTGGAAGCATAGGTGGATCTGGTCATCCCTTTTGATAAGGTAGCAGCGGATTCCTTTTTCGTAATGCGCTTCTTCATTGTTCTTGATGGTCCTGTCTAGGGCGACAACGTGGATATCTGCAAAGGAAACTTCACGAAGCAACACATTGATAAATGATCGTTTCGTAATCTCTTCCCAACGGCTCTGTGGAGATTGGCCGATGATGATTTGTGTAATATTGTACTCGTTGACGACTTCTGCAACAGTTCGTGCGAATGGCCGCTTTTCATTGTCCATCAGGATGAATTCTTCTGCTTCTAGTTCTGCCGATAATTGCTGCCATTGGTCGATATAATCCTTTTTCTCCGGATTGAATTCATTGCGTGGCAGGGAATCTATGGTCAGGATGAATAATGGGCAATCCAGCATACTTGCCAATTTATGTCCACGTCTGATGAGTCGAAGTCCATTCGGTCCACTAGAAATACAAACGAGAATGCGCTCATCCATGCGGCCCTTCACCTTCTTCATAGCAAGTTTCACCTCATTTATTATATTAAATCTTTAATTACCTTCTAGCATAACCGATGAGCATAACGAAAGCCACACAACCGAAAATCAATTATGACAATTCTGCAACTTTCATAGTTAGACATATATCTTCGTGTATAATTGAGTTGTAAGATATTTGTTCATTTCTACTATCACTATAGTTGGGGAGGATGCTTTTGATTCCTATTTATCTCATTACGATGTTTCCATTTCTTGCAGCCTTGCTCGTTGTCCTTCTGAGGCGTCTGATCAGTGAGCGCTATATTGGCTGGTATATATTGATTGTTCCCCTTTCTTTATTCCTAGCACTATGCAGATATCTCCCGAAGGCCTCTGGCGGAGAAGTTCATACTGAATCACTCCCGTGGATTCCCTCATTTGATATCCACTTCGTTGTTAATACTGACAGTCTCAGTTTGTTATTTGGTTTATTAATAACAGGTATCGGCAGTCTTGTCGTACTGTACTCTATCTATTACATGAAGAATCAGAAGTCGCTTGCGTTATTCTACACCTATCTGCTTCTGTTCATGGGTGCCATGCTTGGTATTGCATTTTCTGACAATATGCTGTTTTTATACGTATTTTGGGAACTGACGAGCATTGCTTCATTCTTCTTGATAGCTTTCTGGTACGAAAGAAAGAGTTCCAGATATGGAGCCCAGAAATCCCTTCTCATCACTGTGTTTGGCGGCATTGCAATGCTAGCCTCCTTCCTTTTGCTTCATCAAATTACAGGAACTTTCAGCATTCGAGAAACAATGATGCAGCTTGATGAGATTAGATCCGATGTTCTCTTCATTCCTGCAATGATTTTGCTTCTTTTGGGAGCGTTTACAAAATCGGCTCAATTCCCTTTCCATATCTGGCTTCCAGATGCAATGGAAGCACCTACGCCGGTAAGCAGTTATTTGCATTCTGCTACGATGGTGAAGGCAGGGATTTATCTTGTTGCCCGTTTTGCTGTTATATTTGGCGGCAATGATCTCTGGTTCTGGCTTGTTGGGGGAACAGGTCTCTTGACCATGCTCTGGGGTGCTTTCATCGCGTTGCGCCAGAACGATCTTAAGGCGTTGCTTGCGTATTCTACTATTAGCCAGCTCGGTTTAATTATGTGCTTGCTCGGCGTTGGCTCTGTTGCCTTTGCTGGAAACGGCGTTGTACATACAGAAATATACGCTGCGGCTTTATTTGCTGCACTGTTCCATCTGATTAATCATTCAACATTCAAAGGTAGTCTGTTCATGGTGGCAGGTATCATTGATCTATCTGCGGGAACAAGGGATATCAGAAGGCTTGGTGGGTTGTTTGCTCTCATGCCGGTTACGTTTCTGTTTGCTGCTATTGGCAGTTTTTCCATGGCAGGATTGCCGCCGTTCAATGGATTCCTGAGCAAGGAAATGTTTTTCTCTCATGCTTTGGATGCGGCGAAGCTTGGTCAATGGCAAATGATTTTCCCTATACTCGCGGTAGTGGCAAGCATGATGACCTTTGCTTATTCGATGATTATGGTCTTTAAAGTGTTCTTTGGCAAGTATCGTCGTGAACAGCTTGACAGAACACCTGTAGAAGCTCCGCTTGGTATGCTGCTTCCGCCATTGATTCTATCCCTATCCATGCTTGCCATTTTCATTTGGCCAAACAGGCTAGCTGAATATATCATCATGCCAGCATTGAAAAATATTATGCCTGGGTATGATCTGGCTACAATTGAAATTTTACACTGGCACGGTTGGAACACGCCGCTGCTTATGACATTTATGACGATTGGCGGAGGGCTCGTAATCTTCCTGCTGTTGAAATACTGGAAGAAGCTCTATAACCTCCTGCCTGATGTGCTTTCAGTGGATGTCTTATATCGTAAATCTCTTTCTGGGATTGAAAACATTGGAAGCGGATTGACAAATCTGTATATGACGGAGCGTTTGCAGCACTATGTCTTCTATATTTATGGCATGTTTATAATTTTTATCGGTGGAATGCTCTTCTTTGAAGAGGGCTTTCTAATCGATTTTTCCCAGGATGCTCCATTGGAAATCTATGAATTGCTTCTTGCAGTTGTTATGGCCTCAGCAGGATTCTCAATTTTGATCGCCCGTACGCGTCTTGCGGCAATCATTTTGAATGGTGTTGTCGGCTATTCCATTGCCTTGTTCTTTGTTCTATTCCGGGCACCTGATCTGGCTCTGACACAATTAGTAGTTGAAACTGTCACAACTGTATTATTCCTAGGGAGTTTCTACTTCCTCCCAGAGCTTCCCTCACGTAAAGGCAAGCTAAAATCAAAATGGTTCCGGGCGTTAGTAGCTGTATCTGTCGCAATCGTTTTTGTGATGACAGCACTGGCTGTCAAGAGCTTCAGGCAATTCGAATCTATATCATCTTTCTTTGAGGAAACCGAGCAGCCTGCGGGCGGGAGCAATATTGTAAATGCAATTCTTGGAGATTTCCGTGCTTTTGACACAATGCTAGAGACGATTGTTTTGCTTACAGCAGGGCTTGGTGTCTATGCAATTGTGAAGACGACTAGCAAAAGGAGGACACGAGATGAAGATCAATGATGTCATTCTCCGAGCTGCTGCAAAACTCGTTATATTTATAATTTTGACCTTTGCGATATATTTGTTCGTCTCCGGTCATGACGGGCCGGGTGGCGGATTCGTCGGTGGTCTGGCGGTCGCCTCAGGATTAATTCTACTGTTGCTTTCATTTGATATTGAGACTATTGAGAAAGGGATTCCAGTCGACTTTAAATTGGTGGCAGCAATAGGAGCATTGATTGTTATATCGGCGGGTGTGGGTTCTTGGATATCTGGGGATTCATTCCTGACAATGGGGCTAATGTATATACCAATCCCGGGCGGAGGAGAATTCAAGCTCTCGACCGTCTCCATATTTGAAGTAGGCGTAGCACTTGTAGTTATTGGCGTTGTTGTAACAGTTATATCCAGCATCAGTAAGGACGTGTGAAGGATGGAGACACTTGTTATTCTACTATCGGGCATACTTGTTGCCATTGGAACGTATTTATTGCTCTCAAAAACAATGCTGAGGATTATTTTGGGAACATCGGTTCTTTCTCACGCAGTCCATCTATTGCTCATGGCTCTGGGTGGACTGAAGACAGGAACCGAACCACTGAAATCGCAAGGTACAGAAGCTTATGTTGATGCCTTGCCGCAAGCATTGATTCTTACTTCAATCGTTATCGGTTTTGCGGTAACAGCTTTGTTTCTCATTATAGCGTACAAGGCTTATCAGGCACCTGAACAGAAAGAAGAATCATTTGAGGAAAAAGAAGGAGAGATGTCATGAATGTACTCATTTTGCCAATGCTGATCCCACTCCTTGCAGGCATCTTGCTTGTCTTTCCAAGAAAAAAAATAAAACTGCAAAGGTCTATAAGTCTCCTGGCAATGCTTATCTCTTGCGGGGTATCCATATGGATATTGCAGGAAATCGGAAAAACAGGGGTCCAGCGGCTGGATTTCGGCGGGTGGAAACCACCCTATGGCATCCTGTTCGTTGCAGATTCCTTTTCCATGCTCCTCGTAACAACGACCTGTCTGGTTGGATCTATTTGTTTGATGTTCACTTTTTCTTCAATTGGAGAGAAACTGGAGCAAATGTATATCTACCCATTCATGCTCATAATGGTTGCTGGAGTGAATGGATCTTTTTTGACCGGAGATGTATTTAATCTCTTTGTTTGCTTCGAAGTACTGCTTATTGCTTCCTATGTGCTAATCGCACTTGGTGGAAAGCGACAACAATTGAAAGCCTCGGTTAAGTATGTAGCCATCAATATTCTCTCTTCTTGGCTGTTCCTCGTAGGAATAGGTTATTTGTACGGATCCGTAGGCACACTGAATATGGCGCATATTTCCCAG
>Ga0153999_1000261_pt1 | contig 25180 bp, 19 predicted proteins | sample TSNC083MetaG_FD_104675 | JGI IMG/M metagenome (GOLD analysis project Ga0153999, IMG submission 104675) | Attine ant fungus gardens microbial communities from North Carolina, USA - TSNC083 MetaG | ecosystem: Host-associated > Fungi > Mycelium > Unclassified | place: USA: North Carolina, Lumber... | reverse complement strand
AGCGCTTTTTGATGCAAACTCCCTTGCAGTACCGCTACCTATGGCAAAAGAACAAACGGATCGCACGACGCTGGATCTGTTCGCAGATGAACGCCGTCCGGGGCGCCCGAAAACCAACCCGCTTTCCCGCGATGAACAGCTTAGAATCAATAAGCGCAATCAGTTACGGCGCGATAAAGTGCGTGGATTGCGGCGCGTAGAGCTGAAAATCAACGCGGATGCGGTGGACGCCCTGAACAAACTGGCGGAACAGCGCAACATCAGCCGCAGCGAGCTCATCGAGCAGATGCTGTTGGCACAACTGGCGGAAGAACAGCCGGAACATTGATCTCTTCGGCCGCACGTGCGGCGCGGCGTTAAGGACAACGCCGGATCGACCACGCTTTTCTTCATTCTCCGGCATCGCATAAATGCGATAAAACCCCGGCGCCACTTTCTGGCATGATACGCATTTACCGGTAAGAGACTGCGCCTGTCGGCGCCCGCCCCGGAGGCGAAAGGCTCTTGCCATGGCATCATTTTAATCGGCGTCAGCGGCGGCAGTGCCGGCGTCGAGTAATGCAATTACTTGAATTTAAAGGTTATACGCGATATGGCTACTGTAGGCATTTTCTTTGGCAGCGACACTGGCAATACCGAAAACATTGCCAAAATGATCCAGAAAATTCTCCAGAAACAGTTTGGCGACGACGTCTCTGAAGTGCATGACATCGCTAAAAGCAGCAAAGAAGACCTGGAAGGGTTCGATATTCTGCTGCTGGGTATCCCGACCTGGTACTACGGTGAAGCGCAGTGTGACTGGGATGATTTCTTCCCGACGCTGGAAGAAGTCGACTTCAACGGCAAACTGGTGGCGCTGTTCGGCTGCGGCGACCAGGAAGACTACGCGGAATACTTCTGTGACGCGATGGGCACCATTCGCGACATCATCGAACCGCGCGGCGCGGCCATCGTGGGCCACTGGCCGACCAAAGGCTACCACTTCGAGGCCTCCAAAGGCCTGGCGGACGACGATCACTTCATCGGTCTGGCGATCGACGAAGACCGTCAGCCGGAGCTGACCAACGAGCGCGTGGACGCTTGGGTCAAACAGATCGTCGAAGAGCTGAGCCTGGCCGATATCGTCGGCTAAGCCCCGGCACTGGCGAAAGGTTGAACAAAGGCCCTGTAAAGTGCATAGTGTGCCCACAGGGCCGTCATCGGCAGCAGGGATTGCTGCGATAGAAGCTACAGATTTGTAACTTCCCACCCCGTCACGGTAGACTGAGATATCGGTTTATCCCATCCATCAAGGCGTTGCATGCAAAACATGCAATAGTGCAATTATATCTTTGTTAACAACCGGCGGTTTCCATTTAGTACAACCGGTTCTATAATGAGACGCATTAACTCTTTGTGCCGACCGATGCCACAGGCGAGTACGCCTCAACTTGATTAGCATAGTAACAGGACTGAATTCGCATGACCGACAACAACATCGCATTGAAGAAGGCCGGCTTAAAAGTCACGCTTCCGCGACTCAAAATCCTGGAAGTACTGCAAAATCCGGAATGCCATCACGTCAGTGCGGAAGATTTGTACAAAAAACTGATTGATATGGGCGAAGAGATCGGGCTGGCAACGGTTTATCGCGTACTGAACCAGTTTGACGATGCGGGCATTGTGACACGTCACAATTTCGAAGGCGGCAAGTCCGTGTTCGAGCTGACCCAACAGCATCACCACGATCACCTGATTTGCCTGGACTGCGGCAAAGTGATCGAATTCAGCGACGAATCCATCGAAGTGCGCCAGCGTGATATCGCCAAGCAGCACGGCATCAAGCTCACCAACCACAGCCTGTACCTGTACGGCCACTGTGAAACCGGTGACTGCCGCGAAGACGAAACGCTGCACGACAAGAAGTAAGCCTGACCGGCTTTGAAAAACCGCCTCACACCGAGGCGGTTTTTTTATGCCCGCCGTACAACGGACAAAAAAATCCCCGGACAAGCCGGGGGAAAATCATGTCATGAAATATCACAATTGCAGCGGCACTGCTACTCCACGTACTACTCTCACTACAACGTCCGCCCTACGCCGACACGCGCGAGCGAACGCATTCCCCCTTCGTTATACGGCCGCCGCCAGGGCAGCAGGCCGTTGCACCGGGCTTAGACCTTCTCGGCGCGGCTGTAGCGCTTGCCGTCCGGGCTGACCGAACGCACCTGCACCTCACCGGAGATCGCCGGTTTGGCCTTGGCGTCATAGCGCTGCCACTGCTTGCCGCCGTCGGTGGAGTACTCGATGCCCAACCCCGGCAGCGCGATATTCGCCTCCAGCTTGCCGCCCGCTACGCGTGCGCCCGGCACCGGCAGACGGTAAGCGACGCCACCCTTGTCCAGCTTGGCCAGTTCCCGCTGGCCCAGGATATTGGCGAAGCGCAGCCAGTCTTTCTCCAGCGTCTTGGTATCGACAAAGTGGGTTTCCCCGCCTTTGTATTCGCGGCCGGCGCGATAGTCCTGCTCCCAACCGGCGCGGTGCCAGGCGCGTTCTGCCACCGACAGCGCACGTGGGAAGATCATGTATTCCATCTGCGGGTCGGTGCGCTGAGTTTCGCTCCACAGCTGAGCGGACAGCCCGTAGGCGCCCGGCCACGGCTTGTCGCTCTTGGCGTTGAAGTGGTTGCCGTCGCGGTCGACCGAGGTTTCCGCGTTCTGCGGCATGTTGTCCGGCGCGAAGCTGAACACCTTGCGCTCGTCGCTGAAGCGGGTGCCCCAGTAGTAACCGCGCTCGTCCGGGTTAACCTCGTAAGGGAAGTCCATATAGACGTAGTCCGGGTTGGAGACCACCACTTCATACCCTTTGTTGGCCCAGTCGTTGACGCTATCGAAACCGCCCCAGTACAACGTGTCCCAGAAGTTGACGCCCACGCGCGAGGTGGCGAACGCCTTCGCGCTCTCGGCGTCTTTCAGGCCGTCTTGCCAGGCCTGCATTCTGTCGATGCCGTGCGCTTTCACCAACTTGCTGACCTCTTGGCCAAAGTAGCTCGGCAGGTGCTCCATGTCGGCCACCTTGCCCTCTTTGATCATCGTCTGGCAAACCTGCGACTTGGCCCACGGCTTGTCTTCGTTGCTCTGATCGATGATGCCTTTGCCCGGCTCCGGTTTCGCCTTGTCGGTATAGCCGGCGCCCAGGCGAATGTTTTTCGCTTCGTCGCCGCCGAAGTGCCAGGTCTTGATCGGCTGGCCGGCCTCTTTATGCATCTGGGCGATCTCGCCGATCACCTTGTCGACAAAGCGCTGGGAAGAGTCCAGGCACGGGTTCAGGTAGCTCTGGCGGTTAAAGAACTGCACGGAGGTGGTGTTAGAGGTATCGGTCGGATCCACCAGGCGGAATTCGTTGGCCTCCTGCTCTTTCCCGGCGGCATGCAGCTTTTTATAGCGCGCTTCCATCGAGACCACCGCGGCGCGGGCGTGTGCCGGCATGTCGATCTCCGGGATCACCTCAATCTGGCGCGCCTGAGCGTATTTGATGATGTCGATATAGTCCTGACGGCTGAAGAAGCCGCCGTAGACGTCCGGCCCCTGGCCGTACTGCGGCAGCAGGCAGGTGGTTTCGCTCAGATCGTGGCAGCGCTGGCCGCCGACTTCCGTCAGCTCCGGCAAACCGGGGATCTCGATGCGCCAGCCTTCGTCATCGCTCAGGTGGAAGTGGAATTTGTTGAGCTTGTAGGCCGCCATCTGATCCAGCAGGCGCAGCACCGCGTCCTTCTTATGGAAGTTGCGCGCCACGTCGAGGAAAATGCCGCGATACTGGAAACGCGGCGCGTCGCTGGCGTCCAGCGTGGCGATCTTGCCGCTGCCGTCGCTCGGCACTAACGACAGGATCGACTGCAGCCCGTAGAACACCCCGGCCTGATCGAAGCCGATCACCCGCGCCTCTTTCTTGCCAATTTTCAGCTCATAGGCGCCCGGCACCGCCATCGCGCCTTTAAATTTGCCCGGCTGGATGTCGGTTTTGATCGGGTAACCGTTGGCCTGAACCGGCACGCCCAGCAGCGCGAAGCGCTGGTTGACGACGTCCGCCGCCGGCTTAACCAGCGTGCTCAGATCCGGCGATACCCCTTTGCGCAGATCGACGTCCTGCGCGTGAACCTTCACCTGCATCGGCGTCGGCACGATCTGGCCGCGCAGCGCGCCGGCAGGCAGCGTCTGCAGATCGGCATTGCTGACAAAGCGCGAAGCCGGCGTCATCAGAATGTTTTTGTCGTCCTTGGTGCGCTTCCACTGGTCGCCGGTGAACGGCGCCACAAACTGGTCCAGGTTTTCGGTGTCGGTATTCGCCAGCATTTTCGGCTTGGCGTCGCCGGACGTGGCATACCAGCGCGGCAGGAAGTCGTTTCTGAACAGCTGCCAATATTCGGCGACCACCGGGATTTCCACCGCCTTACCGGCCGGGAAACCGCTGAATTTGGCGGTCGGCTCCAGCTTGTACAGATCGCCGGTGAGGTGAGCGATCTTGAACTGGTCGTTGTCTACCCGCAGGGTCTGGCGCGGGCTGTGGAAATAGATGACCCAGTCTTTGCCGTCGATCGCCTGGCCGTCGTTGCTGAGGGTGAACAACACCCGGTTGCATGAGGCCCAGTCGGCGCCCAGCGCCGCGCAATCCACGCCGTTTTCGCCGGCGCGGTTATCCAGCATTTTCACGTTCAGCTTCAGCTGGCTCAGCTGATCCACCAGCTGTTGATCGGCCATGGCGTTTCCCATGCCGCCCAGGAATCCCATCGTTGCCGTCAACGCGGCTAATGCGCTCAGTTTGAATGCGTTCATGTTCTCGTCCTTCTTAATTATTGTTATCGCGAATTTCTTGCCACAGCTTGCCGCACTTGGCGTCGTAAGCCTGACCGTTACCGCTGTGCACCGCCATAATGCAGTTCTGATAATCCATCACCCGCACCGTTTCCTGCGCGGCGAACTGCTGGTGCTGCTTCTCTTGTTTCAGCACGTTCAGCACCGCCTTACAGGGCTGCAGACGCTCCGGCGAGCCTTCGGCGGTGTTGATGCAGGCGCTGTAAGCCTGCTTCAATTTGGCGTCTTCCGGCGGCGCGGTGGGTTGCGCACAGGCGCTCAAGGCCGCGGCGGCCGCCAACATCAGCATGATTTTTTTCATCGTTGAATTCCCTTAACTGCTCCCCGGCGGCGAGGCCGGGGAACGCATCAGAAGATGGTGAATGGCGCGATGACCATGAACTTGACGTCTTTCTCGTCCTGGAAGATGTTGCCGTAACCGCCGCCCCAGCTCGGGATGTTGGTGTGGTTGTCATACTGGGTGTAGTGCAGCTTGATCAGGGTGCCCTTGGCGCGCCCTTCCTGGATGGTGTACATCGCGTCCAGGCTCCAGGCGCTCTCTTTCAGGCGCTGGCTCTGATCGTAGATTGGGTTGGTGCTCGGCTTGGCGTCCCAGGCGTAAACGTAGGAGCCGCCGACCGCCATGCCCGGCAGGTTCCAGTTGCTGAGGTCATACATCACGCCGGCGTACACCGCTTTCTCGCCGTTGGCGTTAAAGTCGGAGCGGTTGTCCCACCACACGTCCAGACGACCGTTGGACGAGGCGTAAGTCGGGGTCATGCGCTGCAGGAAGAAGCCCTGGTTGCCTTCCGCCTTGACCATGGTGCCTTCCAGACGCCAGTTGAATTGACCGGTGGTGTAACCGAAGGTCAGCGCCTGCAGCCAGGCCAGGCCGTCGTAGATGCTGTTCGGATCGTTCTTGTTACTGATGCGGTCTTCCGCACCGTAGAACTGGTAACTGGTGGTCAGCGGGTTGCCGAGCACATCGAATTTGTAAGACGCCTTGGTGAAGTATTGATTCACATAACCCTGCGCCTGGCCGAAGGCGGCTTCCAGCACCAGATCGTTTTTGAAATCGTACTTGGCGCCCAGCGAGTGCAGGTAGGAGACGCGCGTTTTCTTATCGTTCTGGCGGAAGTCGTCCATCTCGATATGCCACGGCGCCTTGTATTTGTCGGTCCACATGTAGGAGAAGCTCAACGCGCCGGCATCGCCGTAGTCGAACTTGGCGCCGGCTTCGGCCCCCTGATAAGTGCCCGGCATAAAGCTCCAGTGCGGTGCCAGCAGGGTTTGGCCGCTCGGCTGAATATAGCCGGCGCGCGCCCAGACCGGGCCGTATTTGAATTTGGCGGCGGCTTTGTACAGGCTCACGCCGCCTTTGTCACCGGAATAGTCTTCGTCGTAGGTACGGTTTTTAGAGGAGAACGCGATCTCGTTCGGGTGGCCGCTGGCGCTGGATTCTGCCAGCTCGATGGCGGTAAAGGCGCCGACGTCCAGACCAAACATGTCCCAGGCGTAGCCCGACGCGAAATCCAGGCTCAGGTTGGCGGTGGAGTGCGACAGGTTGGTGGTGTATTGGTTGTAATCCTTGCTGTCTGGATTGAGATCTTTACGGTCGCGCTCACGTTGCCAGTAATAAATGCCGCCGGTCAGCGTGGAATCATCGATAAACCCTGCGGCTTTCGCCTCAGGCGCCATGGCAAACCCTGTTCCCAACAGCGCGCCCGCGACTGCGAGCGCCAGCGTTTTACGCTGAGCACCGTGCGTACCCATATTGAAGTTCCTCTTTGACTTAACTTAAAAGTTGCAGCCGCCTGTGTTCACCACTGCCCTGCACGACTGCCAATAAAAAACCCGAACGGGTAAAAAATATTGCCGACGAGATGTTATTCCCACAGCACTAATTGCTACAGACAGACTATTTTTCGCGACGCGAATTATCAAATGAAAAATGCGGGAGATTTGTCAAAGTATGACAAGGAGCACATATCAGTGAGATTTTGTTACGTCGGTGATCATGGAGAGTGTCGAATAAAAAATTCAATTAAATCAGAATAAATTGAGATACAAGGTCAACCAGAGACGATTAATGGTTTCAGCCTGACTAAATTCGTCAGTCAGACGATAAAAATTGAGAGCGCTCTCCAAATGAAATTAATTCGCATCACGAATATATAAGAAAAAATGAAGACTAATAAAGCCAATATAAGAAAACTAATGGGTTAATGCGTCGCCATTAATTAAACGCATCCCGGAGAAAATGAGAGAGGAATAGATCGTGAGCCGAGCGCAGGCATAAAAAAAGCGCGGCTTAAAGCCGCGCTGATTCATTAATTTTCGAGGCGAATAAGATTAGCCTTCGATTTTCGCCCAGGTGTCACGCAGGCCGACGGTGCGGTTAAACACCAGATGCTCGGCCGACGAATAACGATTGTCGGCGCAGAAGTAGCCTTCGCGCTCGAACTGGTAGGCTTTCTCCGGCTGTGCGGCCGCCAGGCTCGGCTCAACGAAGCCGTGCTTGATCACCAGCGATTCCGGGTTGATGGTGGAGAGGAAGTCCTCCGCCGCGCCCGGGTTAGGCACGCTGAACAGGCGATCGTACAGGCGAATTTCCGCCGGCAGCGCGTGCGCCGCAGACACCCAGTGGATCACGCCCTTCACCTTGCGGCCGTCGGCAGGATCTTTGCTCAGCGTTTCCGCATCGTAGCTGCAGAAGATGGTGGTGATCTCGCCCGCTTCGTCCTTCTCGACGCGCTCGGCCTTGATCACGTAGGCATTGCGCAGACGCACTTCTTTGCCCAGCACCAGACGCTTGTACTGCTTGTTGGCTTCCTCGCGGAAGTCGGCGCGATCGATATAGATCTCGCGGCTGAACGGCACATCGCGACTGCCCATTTCCGGCTTGTTCGGGTGGTTAGGCATGGTGACCATTTCCACCGCATCGCCCATGTTCTCGATGACGATTTTCACCGGATCCAGCACCGCCATGGCGCGCGGGGCGTTCTCGTTCAGATCGTCGCGAATGCAGGATTCCAGCGCGACCATCTCGACGTTGTTGTCCTGCTTGGTCACGCCGATGCGCAGGCAGAACTCGCGAATCGAGGCGGCGGTATAACCGCGACGGCGCAGACCGGAGACGGTTGGCATACGCGGATCGTCCCAGCCCTCGACGATCTTCTCGGCCACCAGCTGGTGCAGCTTGCGCTTCGACATGATGGCATATTCGAGGTTGAGGCGCGAAAACTCGTACTGACGCGGGTGGCAAGGAATGGTGATGTTATCCAGCACCCAGTCATACAGACGGCGGTTATCCTGGAATTCCAGGGTACACAGCGAATGGGTGATCCCTTCCAGCGCATCGGAAATGCAGTGGGTGAAATCGTACATCGGGTAGATGCACCATTTGTTGCCGGTCTGGTGGTGTTCGGCGAACTTGATGCGGTACAGCACCGGATCGCGCATCACGATAAACGGCGAAGCCATATCGATCTTGGCGCGCAGGCAGGCGGCACCTTCGGCGAACTCGCCGTTGCGCATCTTCTCGAACAGCGCCAGGTTCTCTTCCACGCTGCGATCGCGGTACGGGCTGTCTTTGCCCGGCGCGGTCAGGGTGCCGCGATATTCACGGATCTGCTCCGGCGACAGCTCATCGACGTAGGCCAGGCCCTTGGTGATCAGCTCAACCGCATACTGGTGCAGCTGATCGAAATAGTCTGAGGAGTAACGAACGTTGCCGCTCCACTCAAAGCCCAGCCACTCCACGTCGTGCTTGATTGACTCCACGAACTCGATGTCTTCTTTCACCGGGTTAGTGTCATCGAAACGCAGGTTGCACTGGCCCTGATAGTCCTTGGCGATGCCGAAGTTCAGGCAGATGGACTTGGCGTGGCCGATATGCAGATAGCCGTTAGGCTCCGGCGGGAAGCGGGTATGTACCGACGTGTGTTTCCCCGACGCCAGATCTTCATCGACGATCTGACGGATAAAATTGGTTGGGCGGGCTTCAGCCTCACTCATTTCACTGTTCCTCAATGCAAAGCGCTACACATAACCGCCTATGATCCAACAAGCCACGTCTGGAAACAACCGTTTGTTTCACGAAAAATGCGGCGCGTTGCACCATCGGCGCGCAGCGCACCGCCGTGGGGCGAAACGGAATAAAAAAAGCGGGAAGAGATCGCTCTCTTCCCGCCAAGTCGGGGCAAACTCCGCCATGATGCGTGACCGGCCCCGGGTACTACTCAGGTAAAAACGGCCTTACTTTTGGATCTCGTACAGCTTGGTCTGACCGGCGACCACCGAGCCGCTGGCCAGCGCCGCCAGGCCGGCGTAGTCGTCAGCGTTGCTGACCACCACCGGGCTTATCATCGAACGCGCGTTGGCGTTCAGATAATCCAGATCCAGTTCCAGAATCGGTTGACCGGCTTTCACTTCCGCGCCCTCTTCCACCAGGCGTTTGAAGCCCTGGCCTTCCAGTGCAACGGTGTCGATCCCCATATGTACCACGACCTCGGCGCCCTTATCGGTTTCCAGGCAGAACGCGTGGTTGGTATTGAAGATTTTCACCACGGTGCCGTCCGCCGGCGCCACGACGATGTTGTCGGTCGGGCGAATCGCCAGGCCGTCGCCTACCGCCTTGCTGGCGAAAGCTTCGTCCGGCACCTGATCGAGCGCCACGACTTCGCCGGTCACCGGCGCCACCAGCGTTTCAAACGCGACTTTCGGCGCGTTCGGTACCGCCTGCGGTTTGGCTTCCGCAGCAGGGGCCGCCGCCGAGGCTGCCGCAGCCGCCACCGGGCCGGCCGCAATCACGTTGCGCATTGCGCTGGCGATCAGTTCAGCACGGGTACCGACGATCACTTGCACGCTCTGCTTGTTCAGGCGGATAACGCCCGATGCGCCGAGGCGTTTCGCCAATGCGTCGTTCACCAGCGCAGAGTCCTTCACGTTCAAACGCAGGCGGGTGATGCAGGCGTCGATGCCGGTCAGGTTGTCGGAACCGCCGATCGCGCCGACGTAGCGACGGGCCAGCGTGGTAGTTTCGTTCTCGTCTTTACCGGCGTTGCTGTTGACGTTGACGTCATAACCGTCGGTTTCGTCACCGGCAACCGCCAGCTCGCGGCCCGGGGTCATCAGGTTGAACTTATTGATGGTGAAGCGGAACACCACATAGTAGATAACGAAGAACACCAGACCTTGCGGGATCAGCATGTACCAGTGGGTCGCCAACGGGTTGCGCGACGACAGCACCATATCCACCAAACCGGCGCTGAAGCCGAAACCGGCAATCCAGTGCATGCTGGCGGCGATGAAGACGGAAATCCCGGTCAAGATCGCGTGAAGCACATACAGCACCGGCGCCACAAACATGAAGGAGAATTCCAGCGGTTCGGTGATGCCGGTAAAGAAGGCAGCGAATGCCCCCGCCATCATGATCCCCAGCACTTTCGCCTTATTCTCAGGGCGCGCGCAGTGATAGATAGCCAGCGCTGCGCCCGGCAGACCAAACATCATGATCGGGAAGAAGCCCGCCTGATAACGGCCCGTGATGCCGACGACCGCTTTACCGGCTTCGATCGACTGCTGGCCGCCAAGGAAGTTAGGGATATCGTTGATGCCGGCCACGTCGAACCAGAACACCGAGTTCAGCGCGTGGTGCAGGCCGACCGGGATCAGCAGACGGTTGAAGAAGGCATAGATGCCCGCGCCGACGGAGCCCAATTTCTGGATGTGTTCGCCGAAGCTCACCAGAGCGCCGAACACCACTGGCCAGACATACATCAGGATGTAGGCGACCAGGATCATCAGGAAGGAAATGAGGATCGGCACCAGACGGCGGCCGCTGAAGAACGACAGCGCCTTAGGCAGCTCGACGCCGCTGAAGCGGTTGTACACTTCGGCGGAGATGATACCCACCAGAATACCGACGAACTGGTTTTCAATTTTGCCGAACGCGGCAGGCACCTGGTCGAGGGGGATCTTCTGAATCATCGACACGGCGGCCGGTGAACAGAGGGTGGTCAGCACCAGGAAACCGACAAAGCCGGTCAGTGCGGCAGAGCCGTCCTTGTCTTTGGACATGCCGTAGGCCACACCGATGGCGAACAGCACGGCCATATGATCGATAATGGCTGAACCGGATTTGATAAATAATGCGGCAAGCGCGTTGTCGCCGCCCCAACCAACAGGGTCAATCCAGTACCCGACGCCCATCAAGATGGCGGCGGCAGGCAGCGTGGCGACCGGCACCATCAGCGCCCGTCCCACCTTTTGCAAATAACTAAGAATGTTCACCTTTTCCCCCTATGTTGTCCGCGGACGGACCCTATTAGTAGTTTATTTGGATCTCTCACTACCTTTTTAGAAACAATGCTTGGCACGTATCACTCATGCCGAGTGTAAAAAATTTATTTTGTATCGCAAATTAAAACCTCCCTTTTTGTGATAAATATCACCAAAAAGTAGTCTTTCCCTCCCAGATTGCTGGCCATCACACAAAACTTATTTTATCATTCAAAAAATCAACCGGACGGACGATTCACGCGAGAATCATCAAGCTGGGTTACGCTTAAGACTCCCGCAGGCCCGTACAGTATAGCTTTAGTTTACTTATCCCAAGAGGTGTTAGATGAGACTTATCCCACTGAAAGATACCGCACAAGTCGGCAAATGGGCCGCGCGTCATATCGTTCAACGCATCAACGCATTCAAGCCAACCGCAGAGCGCCCGTTTGTCCTCGGCCTGCCTACCGGCGGCACGCCGCTGGAAGCCTACAAACATCTGATTGCGATGCACAAAGCAGGTGAAGTAAGCTTTAAGCATGTTGTGACTTTCAACATGGACGAGTACGTTGGCCTGCCGCAGGAACACCCGGAAAGCTACCACACCTTCATGTACCGCAACTTCTTTGACCACGTTGATATCCCTCGTGAAAATATCAACCTGCTGAACGGCAACGCCGCGGATGTCGACGCCGAGTGCCGCCAGTACGAAGAGAAGATCAAGTCTTACGGCAAAATTAACCTGTTCATGGGCGGCGTGGGTATCGACGGCCATATCGCGTTCAACGAGCCGGCTTCGTCCCTGGCTTCGCGCACCCGCATCAAAACGCTGACCGAAGACACCCGCATCGCCAACTCACGCTTCTTCGGCGGCGACGTCAGCCTGGTGCCGAAATATGCGTTGACCGTCGGCGTGGGCACGCTGCTGGATGCCGAAGAAGTGATGATCCTGGTGACCGGCCATGCCAAGGCGCAGGCGCTGGAAGCCGCAGTGGAAGGCAACATCAACCACATGTGGACCATCAGCTGCCTGCAGCTGCACGCCAAAGCGGTGGTGGTGTGCGACGAACCGGCCACCATGGAGCTGAAAGTCAAAACCGTCAAATATTTCCGCGAGTTAGAAGCGGAAAGCGTGAAAAGTCTTTAATCTTTGCAGGGGGCTACGATGTTCGCTTTAACCCACGGCCGGATCTATACCGGCCACGACGTACTTGATGACCATGCAGTCATTATCGCTGATGGGCTGATCGAGAGAGTCTGCCCGGCGGCTGAATTGCCCGCCGGCATCGAAACGCGCGACCTGGGTGGCGCCATCCTGGCCCCCGGGCTTATCGACGTGCAGCTGAACGGCTGCGGCGGCGTCCAGTTCAACGATTCGCTGGAAGCGATTTCGGAAGAAACGCTGGAGATCATGCAGCGCGCCAACGAGAAATCCGGCTGCACCAGCTATCTGCCGACGCTGATCACCAGCAGCGACGAATTCATGAAGCACAGCGTCGACGTGATGCGCGCCTATCTGAAAAAGCACCAAAACCAGGCGCTGGGCCTGCACCTGGAAGGGCCGTACCTCAGCCCGGTGAAAAAAGGCACCCACAACCCGGCGTTCATTCGCAAGCCAACGCAGGACATGATCGATTACCTGTGCGCCAACGCCGACGTGATCACCAAGGTGACGCTGGCGCCGGAAATGGTTGAGCCGCACGTTATCCGGCAGCTGACCGAGGCCGGCATCGTGGTCTCCGCCGGCCACTCGAACGCCACCTACGATCAGGCGCGCACCGGCTTCGCCGCCGGCATCAGCTTCGCCACCCACCTGTACAACGCCATGCCGTATATCACCGGCCGCGAACCGGGGCTGATGGGGGCGATCTTCGATACACCGGAGGTCTATACCGGCATCATCGCCGACGGCCATCACGTGGCCTGGGCGAGTATCCGTAACGCCAAACGCCTGAAAGGTGATAAATTGGTCTTGGTCACCGACGCGACCGCACCGGCAGGTGCAGATATAGACCAATTTATTTTCGCCGGTAAAACAATATACTATCGGGATGGGCTGTGCGTGGATGAGAACGGTACCCTGAGCGGTTCCGCGCTGACCATGATCGAAGCGGTGCAAAACAGCGTCGAGCATATCGGCATCGCGCTGGACGAAGCGCTGCGCATGGCGACGCTGTACCCGGCGCGCGCCATCGGCGTCGAGCAGCGTCTGGGCACCATCGAAGCCGGCAAGGTAGCTAACCTGACCGCCTTCACCCGTGATTTCAAGATCACCAAAACGCTCGTTAACGGTAACGAGGTTTAATTCAATGAACAGCGAGTAACATTATTGATGAGCACTGGCGGACAAGCACAAATAGGGAACGTTGACTTAGTCAAACAGCTTAACGGCGCGGCAGTTTACCGCCTGATCGACCAGCAGGGCCCGATCTCGCGCATTCAAATTGCCGAACTCAGCCAGCTTGCTCCCGCCAGCGTCACCAAAATTACTCGCCAGCTGCTGGAGCGCGGGCTGATCAAAGAAGTCGATCAGCAAGCCTCCACCGGCGGCCGCCGCGCGATCTCCATCGTGTCGGAAACCCGTCATTTTCATACCGTCGCGGTGCGCCTCGGCCGCCACGACGCCACCATCACCCTGTATGACATGAGCGGTAAATCGCTCAGCGAAGAACACTATCCGCTGCCGGAACGCACCCAGGAAACGCTGGAGAATGCGCTGTTCGCCGCCATCGCCCAATTCATCGAAGCAAACCAGCGCCGCCTGCGCGAACTGATCGCCATCGCGGTGATCTTACCCGGCCTGGTGGATCCGGCGCTGGGCGTGGTGCGCTACATGCCGCACATCAGCGTCAGCAACTGGGCGCTGGTCGACAACCTGCAGCAGCGCTTCAACGTCACCAGCTTCGTCGGCCACGACATCCGCAGCCTGGCGCTGGCGGAGCATTACTTCGGCGCCACCCGCGACTGCGAAGACTCGATTCTGGTGCGCCTGCACCGCGGCACCGGTGCCGGCATTATCGTCAACGGGCAGATTTTTCTCGGCAATAACGGCAACGTCGGCGAAATCGGCCATATCCAGATCGATCCGCTGGGTGAACGCTGCCACTGCGGCAACTTCGGTTGCCTGGAAACCGTAGCCGCCAATGCGGCGATCGAACAGCGCGTGCGCCAGCTGCTGAGCCAGGGCTACCCGAGCAAACTGACCCTGGAAGACTGCGGCATCAACGCCATCTGCAAGGCCGCCAACCGCGGCGATCTGCTGGCCAGCGAAGTGATCGAACACGTCGGCCGCTACCTGGGCAAGGCGGTGGCCATCGCCATCAACCTGTTCAACCCGCAGAAGGTGGTGATCGCCGGTGAGATCACCGAAGCGGACAAGGTGCTGCTGCCGGCGATCCAGAGCTGCATCAATACCCAGGTGCTGAAGGACTTCCGCAAAAATCTGCCGGTGGTGACCTCCGAACTCAATCATCGCTCGGCGATCGGCGCTTTCGCCCTGGCCAAACGCGCGATGCTCAACGGCGTGCTCTTGCAGCGATTGCTGGAAAGCTGATCCGCCGCTTCTGGCAGGTGTGTTATCGTCACCCCTTGCCTGCCGTAATCATGAGAAACAGCGACAAATGAAAATCAAAAACGTTATATGCGATATCGACGGCGTGCTGCTGCATGACAATACGCCGGTGCCCGGCGCCGATCTGTTCCTGGCGCGCATCCAGGAACAAGGCATGCCGCTGGTAGTGCTGACTAACTACCCGTCACAGACCGCGCAGGATCTGGCGAACCGCTTCGCCGCCGCCGGGTTGGAAGTGCCGGAGAGCGCGTTTTACACCTCGGCGATGGCCACCGCCGATTTCCTGCGCCGCCAGGAAGGCAAAAAGGCCTACGTGGTCGGCGAAGGCGCCCTGATCCATGAGCTGTACAAAGCCGGTTTCACCATCACCGACATCAACCCGGATTTCGTGATCGTTGGTGAAACCCGCTCTTACAACTGGGAGATGATGCACAAGGCCGCCTATTTCGTCAGTAACGGCGCGCGCTTTATCGCCACCAACCCGGATAGCCACGGCCACGGCTTCTCGCCGGCCTGCGGCGCTCTGTGCGCCCCCATCGAGAAGATCACCGGCCGCAAGCCGTTTTACGTCGGCAAGCCCAGCCCGTGGATCATTCGCGCCGCATTGAACAAAATGCAGGCGCACTCGGAGGAGACGGTGATCGTCGGCGACAACCTGCGCACCGACATTCTGGCAGGCTTCCAGGCCGGCCTGGAAACCGTACTGGTGCTGTCCGGCGTCTCCACGCTGAGCGACATCGAAACCATGCCGTTCCGCCCGAGCTACGTCTACCCTTCCGTCGCCGATATCACTATCTTCTGATGCGGCCATGGCGGTCGCCTGGCCGCCATTATTTCCCTCTTCCTGACCGCAGTTTGAATTTAATTCGTTCATGGCCGCAAAAGGTTTCAGCCTGCCTGCGCTAAAAATCCTCATTATAACCTTACGCCCCGCCAATAGCTGATATTGCCGGCACGCGAAAAACCCTTACCCTAGTTAATGAGGCTACCATGAGCACAAATAATATTATTAGCGCCGCCGCCGATGACGCGGCCATTATGCCGACTATCGCCAATAAAAAAATCCTGATGGGTTTCTGGCACAACTGGGCCGCCGGCGCCAGTGACGGCTATCAGCAAGGCCAGTTCGCCAATATGAACCTGACCGACATTCCCGCCGAGTACAACGTGGTGGCCGTCGCCTTTATGAAAGGCCAGGGCATCCCGACCTTCAAGCCTTACAACTTGTCCGACGCCGAGTTCCGCCGCCAGGTGGGCGTGCTGAACGGCCAGGGCCGCGCGGTGCTGATCTCCCTCGGCGGCGCAGACGCGCATATCGAGCTGAAAACCGGCGACGAAGACAAGTTGAAAGATGAGATTATTCGCCTGGTGGAAGTCTATGGCTTTGACGGCCTGGATATCGATCTGGAACAGGCGGCGATCGGCGCCGCCAATAATAAAACCGTCTTGCCTGCGGCATTGAAAAAAGTAAAAGACTATTACGCCGCGCAGGGGAAAAACTTTATTATCAGCATGGCGCCGGAATTCCCGTATTTACGCACCAACGGCACCTACCTGGATTATATCAACGCCCTCGAAGGCTATTATGACTTTATCGCGCCGCAATATTATAACCAGGGTGGCGACGGTATTTGGGTGGACGAACTCAACGCCTGGATCACACAGAATAACGACGCCATGAAAGAGGACTTCCTCTACTACCTGACGGAAAGCCTGGTCACCGGCACCCGCGGCTATGCAAAGATCCCGGCGGCGAAATTCGTCATCGGTCTGCCGAGCAATAACGATGCCGCCGCCACCGGCTACGTGGTCAACAAACAGGCGGTGTATAACGCTTTCTCGCGTCTTGACGCCAAAAACCTGTCGATCAAAGGCCTGATGACCTGGTCAATCAACTGGGACAACGGCAAGAGCAAAGCCGGCGTGGCCTACAACTGGGAGTTCAAAACCCGCTATGCGCCACTGATCCAAGGCGGCGTCACCCCGCCGCCGGGAAAGCCTAATGCGCCGACGGCGCTGACGGCCTCCGAGCTGGGTGCCACCTCGCTGAAACTGAGCTGGGCCGCCGCCACCGGCGCCTTACCGATCGCCAGCTACACCGTCTACCGCAACGGCAACCCGATCGGCCAGACCGCCGGCCTGTCGCTGGCCGACAGCGGCCTGACCCCGGCCACCCAGTACAGCTACTTCGTTACCGCAACCGACAGCCAGGGTAATACCTCGCTGCCGAGCAGCGCGCTGGCGGTTAAAACCGCCAACGACGGCACGCCGCCCGATCCGGGAGCGCCCGAGTGGCAGAACAACCACAGCTACAAAGCCGGCGACGTGGTGAGTTATAAAGGCAAGAAATACACCTGTATCCAGGCGCACACTTCCAACGCCGGCTGGACGCCGGACGCCGCCTTCACCCTGTGGCAGCTCATCGCCTAATCGCTAATCGATTGCCGGTCAAATCGGCCGGCAATCCCGTCATCACGCTAAAAATTGCATAATCGTTAAATTTTCCCGCCAATAACTGAAAATCCGTTAAAAATCGCAGCCACGCAAACAACTATTTCTCAGCGTATGGCTAAAACGCTTGCATCTCCTGCAGCTTTAGGCGCATTTTCATAACCACTGCGCAGCAAAACCGCGTTATCGCTGATGAATCGGCAATGCTGCCCATAACATTAAAAAACAACATCACAGTCATAAAAGCCCGTTAGGAGAGTTGTATGTGTTCTATTTTCGGTGTGCTCGATCTGAAGTCCGATCCCGTTGAACTGCGTAAGAAAGCGCTGGAGCTGTCGCGCCTGATGCGCCACCGCGGCCCGGATTGGTCCGGCGTTTATGCCAGCGACAAAGCCATTTTGGCCCACGAACGCCTGTCGATCGTCGACGTCAACAACGGCGCTCAACCGCTGTACAACGCTGCGCACACCCACGTTCTGGCGGTCAACGGCGAAATTTACAACCACCAGGCGCTGCGCCAACAGCTGAGCGACCGCTATGCGTTCCAGACCGGTTCCGACTGTGAAGTGATCCTGGCGCTGTATCAGGAGAAAGGCCCGGATTTCCTCGACGATCTGCAAGGCATGTTCGCCTTCGCCCTGTATGACACCGAAAAAGATGCCTATCTGATCGGCCGCGATCACCTGGGCATCATCCCGCTGTACATGGGCCACGACGAGTACGGCAACCTGTACGTCGCCTCGGAAATGAAAGCGCTGGTGCCGGTGTGCCGCACCATCAAAGAATTCCCGGCCGGCAGCTACCTGTGGAGTCAGGACGGTGAGATCCGCGAATACTATCGCCGCGACTGGTTCGATTACGACAGCGTCAAAGACAACGTGACCGACGCCGCCGCCCTGCGCACCGCGCTGGAAGAGTCGGTGAAAAGCCACCTGATGTCCGACGTGCCGTACGGCGTGCTGCTGTCGGGCGGGCTGGACTCCTCGGTCATCTCGGCGATCACCAAGAAGTACGCCGCGCGCCGCGTGGAAGATCAGGAACGCAGCGAAGCCTGGTGGCCGCAGCTGCACTCCTTCGCCGTTGGCCTGGAAGGCTCGCCGGATCTGCGCGCCGCACAGGAGGTGGCTAACCACCTGGGCACCGTGCACCATGAGATCCACTTCACCGTTCAGGAAGGCCTGGACGCCATCCGCGACGTGATTTATCACATCGAAACCTATGACGTCACCACCATTCGCGCCTCGACGCCAATGTACCTGATGTCGCGAAAAATCAAGGCGATGGGCATCAAAATGGTGCTCTCCGGCGAAGGTGCGGATGAAGTGTTCGGCGGCTACCTCTACTTCCATAAGGCGCCGGACGCGCGCGAATTCCACGAAGAGACCGTGCGCAAGCTGCTGGCGCTGCATATGTTCGACTGCGCGCGCGCCAACAAGGCGATGTCCGCCTGGGGCGTCGAAGCCCGCGTGCCGTTCCTGGACAAGAAATTCCTCGACGTGGCGATGCGCATCAACCCGAAAGATAAAATGTGCGGCAACGGCAAAATGGAAAAACACATCGTTCGCGAATGTTTCGAATCCTATTTGCCCGCCAGCGTGGCCTGGCGCCAGAAAGAGCAGTTCTCCGACGGCGTCGGTTACAGCTGGATCGACACCTTAAAAGAGGTCGCTGCGCAGCAAATTAGCGATCAACAGCTCGAAACTGCGCGTTTCCGCTTCCCTTACAACACGCCGACCTCAAAAGAAGGCTACCTGTACCGCGAGATCTTCGAAGAACTGTTCCCGTTGCCAAGCGCCGCCGAATGCGTGCCGGGCGGCCCGTCCGTCGCCTGTTCGTCCGCCAAGGCCATCGAGTGGGATGAATCGTTCAAGAAGATGGACGATCCATCCGGCCGCGCCGTCGGCGTGCACCAGGCCGCCTATAAATAATCGCGCGGTGTTTTCCCTTGGGGCGGGCCTTTTGGCCCGCCTTTTTGTTGCCTTTGCCCCCCGCCAACTGCCTGAATTGCCGATTTTATCGCCATAATGTTCACAACCCAGACAAACGGCGCTTCCGGGCACTTTTTCGGGAAAAAACTTGTTGACGCAAATCGGTCATATACGCATAATGCGCCCCGCAACGCCGATGAAGGCAAAGCAAAAAAAGAGGGCTACGTAGCTCAGCTGGTTAGAGCACATCACTCATAATGATGGGGTCACAGGTTCGAATCCCGTCGTAGCCACCATCTCTTTTTTGTTTTTGCGGGAGTGGCGAAATTGGTAGACGCACCAGATTTAGGTTCTGGCGCCGCAAGGTGTGCGAGTTCAAGTCTCGCCTCCCGCACCATTTCTCTTCATCGTCGGCGCAGTATGTTGATGGGGTATCGCCAAGCGGTAAGGCACCGGTTTTTGATACCGGCATTCCCTGGTTCGAATCCAGGTACCCCAGCCATATTCTTTCGGGAATGGGGTTTCAACATAAGATTTGTTTGCAGGTGGGGTATCGCCAAGCGGTAAGGCACCGGTTTTTGATACCGGCATTCCCTGGTTCGAATCCAGGTACCCCAGCCATAACAAACTGCTTGCAAATCAAAGAAGTAAAAAGTAACATCGGCTACGTAGCTCAGCTGGTTAGAGCACATCACTCATAATGATGGGGTCACAGGTTCAAATCCCGTCGTAGCCACCATAATTGGGGTGTCGCCAAGCGGTAAGGCTCTGGTTTCTGATACCAGCATACCCAGGTTCGAATCCTGGCACCCCAGCCATATTTAGAAAAGCCCGCTTCGGCGGGCTTTTTGCTGTCTGGCGTTCAGCCCATCCTAACGGGCCCAGCCGCAGCTGAGCCCCTGGCGGTTACAATCCCAACGCGTACTTCAACGCATGCTCTTTCAGCTTGCCCGCCCGCTGCGCGGCCATCAGCGCCAAATTGCGCGCGACGTTCAGCGGCGCCAGGTTATTGCTGAAAGCGGTATAAAACAGATCCATGCCGCTCTGCATCAGCAGATTGTCGGTACGGCGGCGACGCTGATAACGCAGCAGTACCGCCTCGCTGCTCCAGTCCTCTCCCTGATCCCGCGCCTCGCTCAACACGTTCAGTAAGGCATCCACATCGCGATACCCCAGATTGACGCCCTGCCCGGCCAGCGGGTTGATGGTATGCGCCGCATCCCCCAGCAGCGCCAACCCCGGCAGCACGTAGCGCTGCGCATGACGCCGCGTCAGCGGGAACGATCCGGCAGCGTGCACCTTGACCGGACCCAGTCGTGCCGGGAAAGCGGTAGCGATTTCGCGCTCCAGCTGCGCCGGCGGCATCGCCTGCAATTGGCGAATGCGCTGCGGACTGTCATACCACACCAGCGACGCCCAGCTGTCGTACAGCGGCAGGAAGGCGCGCGGCCCGGACGGGAAGAAGCGCTGCCAGGTCACATCCTGCTGCGGCGCGCCGGTATCGACGGTGATCAACATGCACGCCTGACGATATTGCCAGCCGTTGGTGCCGATCGCCGCCAGCTTGCGCACCTGCGAGTTGGCGCCGTCGGCGCCGATAACCAGGCGAGTCTGCAGCGTTTCGCCGCTGTCCAGCGTCAACTGCCAGGCATTGTCCGCCCGCTGCAGCGATTGCAGCCTGGCGGGGCACAGCAGCGTTAGGTTGGTGCACTGCGCGAACTGTTGCCACAGCGCCAGCTGCAGAATGCGGTTTTCCACCATAAAGCCCAGCTCGGGCAGCCCCAGGGACACCGCGTCGAACGCCACGCGCGACGACGCCCACTCCCAGGTCTCCAGCCGGCGATACGGCGCCGTACGCATCGCCGTCACGGCCTGCCAGGCGCCGAGCTGTTTCAGCAGCCCCACCGAGGTGCAGCCGATCGCGGAAATGCGCAGATCCGGCGGGCTTTGTGCCTCGAACGCCTGCGGCGCCTGATGTTCCAGCAACGCCACCGACCAGCCCGCCTGCGCCAGCCCCAGGGCCGCCGCCGCGCCGACCATGCCGCCACCTACCACCACCGCGTCATACCGATTTTGAGATGTCTTCATATTGGCTATGTTTTCTGTGTGAATGCTCGCCATCCCACCCGGCATGGCGTTTTGCGCAGTGTACCGGATTTTCGCTCCGGCTTCAGGTCGCATGCCATTTTCCCCCGCGCTGGTCACAACGGCGGCAAATGATTACAATACGCGCCCTGCATGTCGCGTAACGCAACTTTCGCTCCGCACTGAGTAATGGCAAGTCAATGACGAAAAAACTACATATCAAAACCTGGGGCTGCCAGATGAATGAATACGATTCATCGAAAATGGCCGACCTGTTAAACAGCACGCACGGCTTCGAGTGGACCGAAAACGCCGAAGAGGCGGACGTGCTGTTGCTGAACACCTGCTCGATCCGTGAAAAGGCGCAGGAGAAAGTTTTCGCCATGCTGGGGCGCTGGCGCTTGCTCAAAGAAAAGAACCCGTCTGTCATCATCGGCGTCGGTGGTTGCGTAGCCTCGCAAGAAGGCGAGCTGATCCGCAGCCGCGCGCCCTGCGTCGATGTGGTATTCGGCCCGCAGACCCTGCACCGCCTGCCGGAAATGATCAATCACGTTCAGGGCACCCGCAGCCCGGTGGTCGACATCAGCTTCCCGGAGATCGAAAAATTCGACCGCCTGCCGGAACCGCGCGCCGAAGGCCCGACTGCGTTCGTGTCGATCATGGAAGGCTGTAACAAATACTGCACCTTCTGCGTGGTGCCTTACACCCGCGGCGAGGAAGTGAGCCGCCCGAGCGACGACGTGCTGTTCGAAATCGCCCAATTGGCGGCGCAGGGCGTGCGCGAGGTCAACCTGCTCGGCCAAAACGTCAACGCTTACCGCGGCGCCACGCATGATGGCGATATCTGCTCGTTCGCCGAACTGCTGCGCCTGGTGGCGGCCATCGACGGCATCGATCGCATTCGCTTCACCACCAGCCACCCGATCGAATTCACCGACGATATCATCGCGGTGTACGAAGACACGCCGGAGCTGGTCAGCTTCCTGCATCTGCCGGTGCAGAGCGGTTCGGATCGCATCCTGACCATGATGAAACGCGCCCACACCGCGCTGGAGTACAAGGCGATTATCCGCAAGCTGCGCAAGGCGCGGCCGGCCATTCAGCTCAGCTCCGATTTCATCGTCGGTTTCCCGGGCGAAAGCCAGGCCGACTTCGAACAAACCATGAACCTGATTGCCGACGTCAATTTCGACGTCAGCTTCAGCTTCATCTATTCGTCGCGCCCGGGCACCCCGGCGGCGGACATGGTCGACGACGTCAGCGAAGAAGAGAAAAAACAGCGGCTGTATATTCTGCAGGATCGCATCAACCAGCAGGCGCTGCAGTTCAGCCGCCGCATGCTCGGCACCGTCCAGCGCATTCTGGTGGAGGGCACCTCGCGTAAAAGCGTGATGGAGCTGGCCGGGCGCACGGAGTGCAACCGTGTGGTAAACTTCGAGGGCACGCGCGACATGATCGGCCAGTTCGTCGACGTGGAAATTACCGAGGTGCTGACCAACACCCTGCGTGGCGCAGTGGTGCGCACCGAGCAGCAGATGGATCTGCGCGTACATGAATCCCCGCAGTCGGTGATCGCCCGTACCCGCAAAGAAAACGCGCTGGGCGTCGGCATTTACCAGCCCTGACGCCGCGGCGGCCGCCTTATCGCCGCCCATTCGCGCTACTCCTTACCGTTTCTCCGCCGGGCGCCCGCGCCCGGTGATTTTCTTTTTTATTTTTTTATTGTTGAAGAGGCGACATAACATGCAACTCCCACACTGCCCGAAGTGCAACTCCGAATACACCTACCAGGACAATGCCCTGTTCATCTGCCCTGAGTGCGCCCACGAGTGGAGCGACAGCGCCCCGGCGGAAGATCAGGACGCGCTGATCGTCAAAGACGCCAACGGCAACCTGCTGGCGGACGGCGATGCGGTCACCGTGATCAAAGACCTGAAGGTCAAAGGCAGCTCCTCGATGCTGAAGATCGGCACCAAGGTGAAAAATATTCGCCTGGTCGAAGGCGATCACAACATCGACTGCAAAATCGACGGCTTCGGCCCGATGAAGCTGAAATCCGAGTTCGTGAAAAAGAACTGATTCACGGCGGCCTTGTTCAGTGATGACGCGGCGGGCTTTGTGCCCCGCCGCGTTTTTTCCTTATCTTCCCTTGAATTCCGCCGATGGCGCACAGATAGATCAGCGGTAAACTTGCGCCGTTGCGGCGCACCATGAATAATTCAAGAAAGAGAGTATTCAGGCTCGCCCTGAACGCGCGCGTCCCGAACGCGCTATGTGACATCAACCAGGCCCGATGTGACCTAGAGGAATAGTTTGAACGTCGCAACACAAGAAATTTTGTTAGAGCCCGCAGACAACCAGCGTTTGCTCAGCCTGTGCGGCCCGTTTGATGACAACATCAAGCAACTCGAGCGCCGATTGGGCATTGAAATCAATCGCCGCGACAACCGTTTCAAGCTGGTCGGCAAAAACCTGTGCGTGGTTGCCGCCGCCGATATCCTGCGCCATCTGTACGTGGATACCGCGCCGATTCGCGGCGTGATCCCGGATATCGATCCGGAGCAAATCCACCTGGCTATCAAAGAGAGTCGGGTGCTGGAACAGGTGGCCGACAGCGTGCCGGATTACGGCAAGGCGGTCACCATCAAAACCAAGCGCGGCATGGTGAAACCGCGTACGCCTAACCAGGCGCAGTACATCGCCAACATTCTCGATCACGACATCACCTTCGGCATCGGCCCGGCGGGCACCGGCAAAACCTACCTGGCGGTCGCTGCTGCGGTAGATGCGCTGGAGCGCCAGGAAATTCGCCGCATTCTGCTGACCCGTCCTGCGGTCGAAGCCGGCGAAAAGCTGGGCTTCCTGCCCGGCGATCTGAGCCAGAAGGTCGACCCTTATCTGCGCCCGCTGTACGACGCCCTGTTCGAGATGCTGGGCTTCGAGCGCGTGGAGAAGCTCATCGAGCGCAACGTGATCGAAGTCGCGCCGCTGGCCTATATGCGCGGCCGTACGCTGAACGACGCCTTTATCATTCTGGATGAGAGCCAGAACACCACCATCGAACAGATGAAGATGTTCCTGACGCGCATCGGCTTCAACTCGAAGGCGGTCATCACCGGCGACGTCACCCAGATCGACCTGCCGCGCAACCAGAAATCCGGCCTGCGCCACGCGGTGGAAGTGCTGTCGGACGTGGAAGAACTGAGCTTCAACTTCTTCCACAGCGAAGACGTGGTGCGCCACCCGGTAGTGGCTCGCGTAGTCATCGCCTATGAGGCCTGGGAAGCGGCTGAACAGAAACGCAAAGATGCGATTGCCGAACAACGTAAGCGCGAGGCGCTCGCCGCCTCCGAGCAGGAGACACCATGAGTCAGGTGATTTTGGATCTGCAGATTGCCTGTGAAAGCAGCGACGGCCTGCCGGATGAGGCCACCTTCCAGCGCTGGCTGGAAGGCGTGCTGCCGCAATTTCAGGAAGAGGCCGAGGTGACCGTGCGTCTGGTGGACGAAGCGGAAAGCCACGAGCTGAACCTGACCTACCGCGGCAAAGACAAGCCGACCAACGTGCTCTCTTTCCCGTTCGAAGCCCCGCCGGGCATCGAGCTGCCGCTGCTCGGCGATCTGATCATCTGCCGCCAGGTGGTTGAGCAGGAAGCGATTGAGCAAGGCAAGGCGCTGGAGGCCCACTGGGCGCATATGGTTGTCCACGGCAGTCTTCATCTGCTAGGGTATGACCACATCGAAGACGATGAAGCCCAAGAAATGGAGTCTTTGGAAACCGAAATCATGCACGGACTGGGTTATCCTGATCCGTACCTGGCGGAAAAAGACCCCGTCTGACGTCAGCCGTTTACCCCACAGCCCCCATGCGGGGCTGTCGCTGACGCCCCTTAACTCTGACATGAGTGACAGTAACTAAAACGCCATGAGCGACGACCATTCACAAAGCAATGACAGCCCCAGTCCCAAGAAGGGGTTCTTTACTCTTATCCTTAACCAGCTGTTCCACGGCGAACCCAAAAACCGTGGCGATCT
>Ga0153999_1000260_pt1 | contig 25490 bp, 12 predicted proteins | sample TSNC083MetaG_FD_104675 | JGI IMG/M metagenome (GOLD analysis project Ga0153999, IMG submission 104675) | Attine ant fungus gardens microbial communities from North Carolina, USA - TSNC083 MetaG | ecosystem: Host-associated > Fungi > Mycelium > Unclassified | place: USA: North Carolina, Lumber... | reverse complement strand
CTTCTTTATTTCAATGAGTCTTTAGTTACAGAGAGACGCGGGGTCGACTTTAGGCGGCCCATCCACGGTCCTTTAATTAGATATAAATTTTAATCTTTCTTCCTCAGCAACTAAATAGAATTTAATCTTTCTTCACATTCCAATTTATATATAAAATTAAGCACCAGATAGTAATATAAAACTTGAAGTAACTTAAATTAAGTAAAACATATGAGATATTGCAAATAGATCAATAAAACCATAATCTAATAAATTAATAAAACAAATTAAAATCAATCTAATTGGGTTTTACAACTGTAGCAATTGAGTAAAAATAATTAAACTACGTAAAGTATCGTAAATAAATAAAAATAAATAAATTACTAATAAATATTAATAGAATAATCGGAATATAACATTATCAATTCAAAATAAACAATAAAGTAAACTAAAATCAAATATATAAATTAACGTAAAGTGTAACAATAGCTCATTACTAAAATACTCTAAAACAAAAGTAATTATTAAATATAATTAATATACGTATAATCTAAATAAAATTTAAATGAAAACCAATAAATTTCAATAATTATAAAATAATACCTATAGCTATTCTATTACAAAATGTGTCCAAAGCATAAAAGAAATAAAACAAATGGTTAATTAAAGTTAACAATCAAAAATAGCTAGTCCACACAAGAAAAAACAATGCTTAATAAAAATAATCTCTCAATATATATAACATAGTTCCGTATAAACAAAAGTTCTTAAGTCCTTTTAATAAAAATTTAGTTCAACAAATAGACGTAGATGGTAAACAAATAGAATACAAGTATTGGTATTGATATGGCCATACCATCCTTATAGTTAAGTAACTTAAATACAAAACATTACCTTTTAACAATATCAGACAAAATCTGCTAACAATGTTAAGATCTAGGTTTTAAGAATTAGACTTATTGATAATTATTCGTTTATATTTAATAAATATTCGACAAGAAGAACTTATCTTAGAATTTGATAATTATGGTAGCAATACAAAAGCCAGCCAATGCTATACAAGTATTATTCAATAACCTAATTTAGAATTAGTAATATATAATTGGGTTAGTTAAATCAATTAACTATTAAATAGTATTTAAATTAACTCTAGTGATGGTTAGTAACTGGTGTTACATTTTCGTATAAGTACATACATACATTTGTACATTTTTATAGTATGTTGTACTTGTAAATCTAGCTATGGTCCTTTATTACTTAATTTTAATCTTTTATTTTTATGAGGAGATAACCAATGACCTCTTTCTTTTATAAACTGTTATATGGGTGGTTTAATATAGTTGATAACTATTGTTTTACTACTAGCTTTTACGATTAAATAATCAGCATACCTAAAATAGTTTACTCCTAGTATAATTCTGTTACTTTATAAGTAGCCTTTACACTAATAACTATGTCCTTATTAGATACTCGGAATGAGGTATATACCTGTTACTCTAGTCTGTTTAGCGTCATGTTAACTATCGTAGTGATTCCACCTTGTGGTGTTCCTGATACAGGGTCAATTGTTTTAATTTCATCTATAAAATAGGCGGTTAAGCAGGTTTTCACAACTAAATTTAGTTAAAAAAAACATTTACCATTATCCAGTCATGATTGATATTATCAAAGAAACCTTTAATGTCATAAACAGCATATAAAATATACTTGTCCTTCGCTGCTATAGAGTGCTACCTGCAACTATGTTTTTATTTTTAGTTTTAGCTAATATACCTTTCTTAAATTGGAATTAATTTCACAGGGTACAGAGACATCAGGTTAGCTTTAACAGCACCGATCGCCATTTTACAATATATGTAAGGTCGGAAACCATAATTATTGGGGTTCGCTAGTTAATTCAACTAGAGGTAGTAAAACTAGAATCATTAGTGTTTGCACCCTTTGGTCTATCTTTTAAAAAGGAATACCAACGGTAAATTTTCGTGTTTAGATATCTATACTTTTTTATAGCTTGAGGTTTGTAAATATTAGTATTTTTCAATGTATCTCTTACAAATTCACTTACTTCAACCATAATTCGGCCAACATTATAGTTTAATGTCATTTTATCAATCCCGGGTGTTTTTGATCCTGCTTTTCTTATCAGAAGGTAAAGGGATTGTACTCTAAAGTCCCCGGATTTATATAACAATGTCTTAAATTCATGAACTTTTTAGATATTATCCCTTCTAACTCGGCTAATTTAGATAGCTTACATTGTTTAGCTTTAACTATATTATAAATCTCATTAAATTCCCGTATTTTAAGTAAATCGAATCAGGGTTTATTCCTATCTAGTATTTTACTATAGTTCTAGTAATAGTGTCTCACCAATCTGGTTCCGTTCGTTAAACCTGAATAAGGCTTACTGAATTCAGCAGTCTAATATCTGTTTTATTAGCCCAAATCGCAGTTTGGTATCCTTCGTGTTACCGCTTGCCTTTTCTTTTTCACCTGTCTTGCCCCTGTCTTTATTAATAATATTATTACCAAAGGCTTGATTAAAGTTAGTCCAGCTGGACAACATCTTGTATTCCTATATTAACAGGGTTTTATAGAGAGAAGTAGACTTGTATAAAGGAACAACCTATAATAGGGGTGGTTTTCAGGCTTTAACCTTCACCTTTAATATAGAATGGCCGTCTTATCGATCTTCCCCTATAATAATAATAGAATAGTTATAGCGATAATATAAGTTATAAACCCCCTTATCTAACAGTGTACCCTGTAAAACTTATAAAAATGCTGCGAACGCTTTATGATTTGAGCGAGCAACATTCCATAGAGTGGTTTAATGTTGACATGTGAACTGTCTTTTATACGAAGGTTAGCTTTCGCTAGACTAAATAAAATTTAGGGACAGGTATGGTAGTAATCGGTATAAACCACCTCCCAATTTCCCCATTTTAGCCTTTCGCGAATCAATAGCAGGATGGAATTTATAATAACCCAAAGCTTAAACCTGATCTTTTTTGTTTTTAACCAGTATTTCAACTGGTCATGATCAGTAAAATTTAATGAAATGTAACGTCCAATAGGGGTCTAAACCATCCACTCCATTTAGTTTTATGTGGCACACCAACAAGAGCTGAAGGTAATTTTCTTTACCAATAAATAATTATAGTGTCATATAGTAAATCTAATTCTATTTCTAGGTATTTTTACCTTTTATCTTTAGCTACCTATTTTGTTTTTTGTTTTTGTTTTTTCTAATAGATTTATATACTAATTTATTTTAAATATCCTTATTAATATTATTAATTAATTTATTATCAGGCCTTCATAGTATTGATTAGTATAATTCATAAAATTATGATTTTGATTTTAATAAAATTTATGATTTTAATCCTTGAAATAAGCATTGGCCCAATAAGTTAAGCCTACTTATATTATACCGTTTTCTTTTTAATAAATTATATCATTACGGTTTGCAAATATTAATATCATGAGCCGGTTCCGTATAGGTATTTATGTAATATCTTAATACCTTCAACTGAATTTTAAAACAAATGAATATATATCACCAGTATAAAACTGCACTTTAAGTTGAATCATTATATATTGATTATCTAGTAAAATTGACAATACGGCATTCCAAATTTGACTTAAATTACTAGTAATAATTTGATTTGGGAATACTTGATCATATAAGTCTTGTGAATATTCTAGCCACTCATGTGTATAATTTTTGTTTTGTTTTTCGCATTATTTTTATAACTTTTTAATAGAAAATTAAAGATAATCAAAAATGAATAGGGGCCGGGGGATATAAACTTTAAGATTTAAGGATCGAATAAATAGGTTGGAATTTATAGCACAACTAGGTTTAATTTAAACCAGAAGACAAACTAATCCTATGGCAGTTAACTAAGGGTTATGAAAGTGGGATACATATCCTATCTGCCCGTAATTGTCGTAAGATAAGATTAACCTCTAGAATTAATAAACGTCGAGTAACTACTTAACGACCCCTACTTTTATCTTTAAATTTAAGCAAGGATACAAGGACAAATACCTCAGTTAAGGAAATTTGCATTAGTAGAATTAGCTCCGAATCACCCAATCTAAAAAAACCAAACAAACAAAAATAATTAAATATCGCACAGGTAGAAGCGAATTAGCGACCTCAAGTTAAAATCTAAGATTATTCGGGACTCCGTATAAAAATAATCGTCCACGCTAATAGAATGCCAACGCGCATACCTAAAAGGCAAGAAACCGCGGCGGAGTAAAATGACCCACAGGCTAAAACTTACCAACCTTGCATGTGAGAGGACTACTTTTAATTGAGTTCAACAAGCGTTAAATATAACCTATGCGACAAAAGGCAAGGCGTCCACAATTAATAACTCAACGATTCCTGTGGCCAGACTGTAGAGTCTATATGACCTGGAAGTATGTTTTAATAGGCAACTTAGAAAAAAATGTCTGAGAGAAGTACAACTAAATTTAGGCTGAACCAAACTTCGATCGATAACTGTTCACCTACTATCCCTCACGCAGGTACAGTAAAAAAAAAATAAACCAAAGAAACAGAAGAGACTAAAAAGTTAGCGTCAACGTTAAGCGACCTGTGTTAAGATAAAAAAAGGGCATTAGGAAAAACAATAAGCCTCAATATTACTTAACATATGCAGTAAAGATGATTATATCTATAATCGTAGAGCTATGTATTGAACGGACGAATAAGACTTTTTAGATTTGGGAAGTATTCTAATAATGAAAGGTAAAATTCGTTATACAGAACAATATAACCTCGGTTCCTCATAGTTTGTGATATAGCAAAATGATCCCAACATGTTTGATTTAATAAAACTAGTAATATTGTTAAGAAATTAACTAAAGGTTTTATAACTGGTGTTACTATTGGAAAATACTACTTTTTATGTTATAAATTCTGTAGAAAAGAACAAGAGAAAAAGATCCAAATAAAGGTAAACATTCATAATACCGATCCGGAGCTGATCATCATAATAATTAAGGTGAAAATAGTCATCATTAAGTTAATACTAACAATGATAATAATAAATTTTGTAAGCCGCAAGTAACAGTTAATATAGATAAATATATAATATAAGATTTGTAATTTAATTAATTCGGTTTTGTATTTGTATTTGTATTAATATAACATTATTAGCTTCGCTCAAATTTAAAAAATATAATCAAGGTTTACTAACATAAATTAAGTGTTTCTAATTTAATATAGTATTGTTAGTTTTTTATGTGCTATTATTTAAATAGAAGATTTTTAATATCTAATTATGAATATAAATTCTTCTAAATCTCGAGTAAGCGCAAGGCCCAAATAAAGAATTAAATTAAAATTTAAGATTATTCTTTTTATTAGTTTTTTTAAATTTTTTCTAATGGATTAGGTATTTGCTGTTTTCTAAGTTAATTTAAAATTTTGTATTTTGTATTACTGAATTAATAGAAGGAATTTGAATTATTTCATCATTGATTTTTACTTTTAAGTTACTTTCATTTTAATCAAAGGATACTGCATCTGCACCATAAGATTTAATAATAGCATCAAAATCAAGTAAGTATTTTTTTATATGAATAAATATTACAATAAGCAATTTTTTATTAATCCAGTTAAAAGATTAACTTTATTACAGGGAACTGAAAAGCAATCATGAATTGAATAGAAAGATAGATTCTCTAATTCTTTAAATTTTTAACGATAAATAAGCTTGCACCATCAAGAGAGTGTTTAATATTAGGCATAAGAGTGTTTGCTTATTAATGGGCTTTTTAATTAAAAGGTTTAAGATATTTTTAGTGTATGAGAAGGCTTTAACTTTCATAATTTATTTTCCGAAAATTTGTTGGTTAATGACTAAACAAGTTGGTAAATACCAAGGGATAGCTATTTTTAATTTATTTGAAACATTAGCTACACCTTTCCACGAAAATATTACGATAAAGCAGACAATTTAGGATAATCTAAAAATATTGAAATAGTTAAAGCTTTTCTTAGTTTTTATTACTTAAAGAGGACTCATTTTATTGGCTTTGGGCTTTCATTTCATATGTGTAAAAATCTTTTGTTATCTGTCCCCTTTTTGTTTAATTCTAAATCATTAAGTTAGGATTTTTCTTTTGATCCTTTAAGATACTCGATAATAAAAGAAGCAGAGGCATTATAAGGTATAGCTATAACAGCTTGTTTAATTAAACATCGGAAAATATCTAAATTAGGTAAATTTTTCATAACTTTCTTGATCTTCTGCACTTATTTTAACTAGTTTAAATTCTTCTAATTTATCAAAAAAAATAATTTGTAACTAACTAGTTTAAACCAATAAAGGCTTACAAATCTTTAGGCCTCATTTTAGATTAATTTAATTTTAGCTCTGTAGCTAATGAAAGATCATCAAATAATAAACTGAATTGCTGAAAACCATTACAACAGGCTTAAAGATGGCTAGGTAAATTATTTACTGTTATTTTTAATGCTTCAACATACTTTTGTTTTCAATAAAGGTTTGTTCTCACCTTTTGTTTTAATAAAATACCATTATCGAAATTGATAATATCTTCTAAATTAGGTTAAACCCTGGCTATTCTATATATTTAAGATTTTTCATAGATTTTTAAATAAAACAGTTAGCACCAAATATTTTTAAGTAGTTAATAGCATCTATAGCATCTTCTTATGTTATTTGTTTTATCCTTTACTAAATTCTATTAAACCTTTAGATAGTTATATACCTTGATAATTTAAGTATTATGTAATACAGTATAATATTCCTCTATAATCTAAAATAACAGGGAAATAAATTGAACCTACATCACTAAATATAGATGCCAATCCTAGATTGTTCACTTATAAGTTTACTATTAATTGATGCAAGTTATCTAGGTTATTTAAGACTATGTTTATATTTTGGATAAACGATGATTATATTTGTAAAAAGCCATTTTTATCGTTGTTGATTAAAATCCATAACCTTTTGCAGCCGAGGGTTTACATTTTTTGTTTTTAATTCTCATTTTCTCTTAAGAGGATACTTTCTAACTTAGTTCCCAATTAGATAATATTATTTATTAGCTATACTATTCTCCGTTTAATAAATATACTCCAAATTTTAAATATTTATTTATCTTGATATTGTTTAGATGGACTTAACTTATAAAGTATATTAGCTAAACCATGAATATTGAAAGAAATTTTTAATAGAGGCATCAAATTAACCAATAATTATTTTCTCTAGCTAAAACTTTATCATCAACTTTAAGAAGTTTAAATTCTGTCATAATATTAAATGATTTTCAAATCGTAATTGGGTATTTGCTATTTGATAAATTAATTCATAATTTTCTTCTTTACATTTAATGTAAGTTATATTAAGATTAGATTGTTTTTCTTTTTAAATAGGCCAAGTATATATTTGATTGAATATAGGTTAACTTCACATTGATACCTTTGATTTTTAATAGATGGTTATTATAAATAATATTTATTATTCTTCCTTACATTCTCTGTAAATTTGTTACTTGTTTTACATATTATTAGATAATTTAATTTAGATAAATCTTTGTCTTTTGTTAATAACCTTATTTTCGCCATACTCATTTTATTCCCCTTGTTAATATGATTATCATTATCCTGATGCTTATTAACTTGACTAGAGAATTTAATTTTAGTCTTTTCTATTGCTTGTTTTGTAATAATTGTTCCTATTTGTTTACTTGACGCATTGTTATGTTTGATATTTAATAGTAATTTTGTTTAAAATTAGGACTATATAAATCAGAAGCTATACTTGTATTAGTTAATTTCCCAGTACTCCACATATAGTGGGTTTATTTTCTTATAACCCGGATAAGGAGTTATTTAACCTTTTTTCTTTATGATAAATAATAAATATAAACTATTATTTTTAAGAAAATTATACACATTAACAAAACTATCTATATTTAATAGTAAAATATTTAAATAGTAAATATTCATTGTTTTTATGAATAATAAAATTATAATTAATACTAATAATATATATGGAATCTGTTTATTATATTTATCCAACATATTTGATAATTGTACTTGCTTTTCAATAAGTTCATTATTTTTGTAAATATAACTAATAAAATTTAAAATTAAAGTTTTTATCATAGAATTAAAATATAGTCTTAATATTATAAAGAATATACTAGTAATTAAAATGAATTCTATACCATTTAATGATAATATACCGTTAAGTACAGTCAATAAAGGTATTTCTAGTTCAAACGAAGATCCTTTAATAATATCTCCTGAAACAGATGACGGTTCTGTACTTTCAACCAGATTATTAGAAATATTAGGATTAGTAGATTTAGTAGAATTAATAGTATTAGTTGTTCCACATTCATTTGATATAGCTTCAACCTTTTTATTATCAATTAAATCATCTAAATTTTTATTTGTACTAGTAGCTCTTGAAACATTTTGAGCAATAGCAACTGCACTTCCTCCAGCTAGACCACCTAAAATAACAGCTCCTGCTGCTTGTATAATATTTTTAGGATGACTGGCTTTAACAACCATTTCTGCTCCTTTTAGAGCACCGGCAGCTATAGATGCATCTCTGAAATTTTGGTTATTATCTATCTTTTTACTATTCTTCTCTTTATTAGAATCATCACTATCTTCAAAATCAGATCCATCGCCATCACAATATATTGTACTAATTATAGGAATTTCAAAATAATAAAATAAACCAATCGTTGTTAATATTACTAATAATGAGTAAACAACTTTTTGTAGTAAGATACTAAATTTTAAATTAGTAAATTTACCTTCACCAATAAAGCATTCTGTACTTAATATGTTAAATAATACTACTAAGTATAGAAATTTTGTAGAAATATTAAAATATTGAAAAATTACAGAAAGAATAAAAATTAATATAATATATTTATTATTAATAATTATACTAGTTACACAAGATGTAAATTTGTCATTTTGAAAAAAAATCATAAAAAAATAAAAATAAAAAAATAAAAAGAGCTAAAAAAAACCTAGTACTATCCAATTAAAAGCTAGTAGTAACTAGAGAGAGCAAAGCGTTATACTCTTAACCCAGGTTGGTTATTTTTTTTTGAATGTTACTTAATAAGATTTTAGCTTCAGAGGATTTTTTGTTAAGGAAACCTTTTATATCATTTGTGTCGAGTACTTTGTACAGAAAAGCTATTGCGGTGTTATAGGTATTTGTTTTGATACTTGGGTAGTAAGGTTGGTTCTAATTAAGGAGGGATTAGTAAATTTTTAGATCAAGATTTTTTGTAGACTTTTTTAAAGGACTTGCGATACTTTAGATGGTAACTATAGTTATGCTTTAATAGTATTTAAAAACAGAGGAGTAGTTATTTAGATAGAGAGTCTAGATATTTTAAACTATAGAGTTATATTTTTTAAGCTCTTTTGTACAGTATCACCTTTTTTAATAGTTTGTTCCATTTGAATTATTTTTAATATTTTTTATACTACTGTTTGTTAGTTTTAACGAATTCTATTTGTAATTTATCGAGTAAACATTTTTATTATCTTTTTTTTACTTTGAGGGTGTTTAATTTATTCGTATTCAACTTAGTTAATTGGTGGGTATGGGTTTATATGTTACCTTAAAAATACCAAAATTAAAATGTTAGGTATGGAGTTAAAGATATCTAAGATTATTGATATAATATTAAGAATTAGGGAGTTAAGTATGGAATTGGTAATTAGAAAAGTAGAAGCTTACTAAAATTAGTAAATATTTTATATGGTATTGTTATATTTATAATTATCTTTAATACTGATAAATAGATTTAATGGTATTTGAGTTATTAATAATTTAATTAGATATGGTGTTTATTTTATTAAAGTTTATTGGGTTTTATAATATTTTATATATTATGTAGTATTGAGATTAGTATATGAATTATAGTTATGTTTATTCATTGTAGAGATATAAATATATATTATTATAGCTTTGTATATATACCTTATTTTAAATATAGTTTAGCTATCTATTTTAGATATATTTTTAATGTGACACTTGAATTTACTGTATCTTTGTATAGAGTTATATAGTTTTTATATTTAGATTTACCTATGTATATAAATATATTTTAATATAAGTTATATAAGGTATTGGAAAGTGTTTATGTAAAGATAATAAAGATATTGTAAAATATTGATATTAATTATAATATAGTAGTATAATTCTAGTTTAACTTATTTTAAATAACATTTTTAATGTAATAGTCTTTAATTTAATCCTATGATTTTAAATCATTCTATTAAGTATAAAATATATATTATATATAGGATTTATAAGGTATAGTATAAAGGATATTAATAAAGTTTATTTCATTGTAAATTTTAATGTATGAAATAGTTGTATTAGTGTTACATATGTTATCTTCATTTTATAATGATATTTGTTATTATATTTAATAATGTTTAAGTCCCTAAGAAATGATGTCTACCTTAGAGTGGTAAATAGTTAAATTTTTAATAAAAAGTGTTAATTACGGATAATATAATTAATATAGTTTATATCTTGGAATACTAAGTTTAAGATTTGATACACATAAATTAGAAAGATGTATTAAATACAAGTAAGTTAAATTTGATATTAAAGTATTAGCAAATCATAAGAACAAACAATAATTAGTAAATTTACCTCTAACTCAATATTATCATAATAATATAAATTATCCATTTACTAAAGGAAGGTGATAGTTTGATAAAGTTATAAACGTTTTTAAAACCTTTTCCCTAACCTTTTAATTTATAAAATAGTATTCATAGAATATACGCCAATTTTTAATTAAAATACTATAATAGAATTAATACTAATTACTTAAATAAGGTTATTAGGCAATAACATAAGGAAGAAACAAATATTCTTTATAAAAAATAAAAGTAGATATGTACAAATGTTAAGGTATAAGCTGGAATCTCTTTCTAATGTTACATCATGTAGTAAACTCTGTAAAGAACTGACAAAGGTAAAATGGACTAAATTATAAATTAGCAAGTAGTTAGGTAAGGATGAAGTTTAACCTAAAAGTTACCTCATAATAAATATTACTAAATATCTAAAGTTTCAATACAAAGGATGTAACAGTATAGTAAAATCAAGTTTAAAAATATTTTACAAAAACTCTTAATACTATCTCTCTAGTTATATTGTTACTAAGAAGGTTGTTTTTAACCTTTAAAAATTTATTATTATAATTAAGGTAATGCTCTTTAACTTTTTAAAAACTAGATTAAGTATATCATTGAAGCATGCTGGCTTTTCAAATATAATAAATACTTAATTTAAATCTAGGGGAATCGAAGTCAATAAGTTACATAGGTGTTTAAGATTTTACAAAGAGCACATAATTTCCATTAACCTAATGTATATAAACCAGTAAATCTAGATAAATAATAAATATTTAACTATAATATAAAAAATATAATGACTATAAATCGCAATCTATTGAACAAATTATTATGAAATATGGTGTTAGAGATGCAATCAAAGGGTTAATGAATAATTGAGCAGCCATTCTAATTGTTTTACCGCTTTAAGATTGGTATAATGTTTATTTATTATTAGTAGCCATTATATTTAATAGGCAGGGAGAAATTTAGTTAAAGTTTTCTTTTGGTTTTGACTAAGCAAATTTAAATTATTTGGAATTGTTTTAAGTTAAAAATAAACCTAGTGGTAAATAACCAAAGTCATAGCGGAAATAACAAGAAACATAGCGGTATGGGAATTAGGCGAACAAACCATACTAAAATAGTAAGATCTTAATAAATCGGAAATGGAGAATAAGATTTTTAAATTATAATATTTATTAAACGTTCACTAAGAATATTCCAGTTAACTTATTGATTAATTATATCTAAGGGGTGCTTAAATAAATCTCTACACTCCACTGTTCTTTAACTATAGTTATTTAACTATAAAATGGATAGAGCACTAAGTATTAGGCTAGTTAAATCTAGTATCTATGTTAGGGAAATTTAAAGAGTTTAAGTCGGTCATTCCCGACCATAGCCAAACAAAAATATAACAAAATTAGCCTTATTTATAGATTCGTCAGCTTCATTTCCTATTTGTTAACGATTGGAACAATAGTCGGTACCTGAAATGGTGCTTAATGCACAATCAAAAAATAAAAATATTTAGTTCATTATTTATTAAATAATTAAAGTTTCCAAGGCTTGACATAATTAATAGTTTTTAAAGATAAAATTTTGCTAGCCTGCTAGGTAGTCAATGTACAGAAAAATAATTTAAAAGCTTTAAATTTAAAATTTGATTGGAGTAATTTCTTAATTATATAAAAGTTTTGGTGTGCAAGAATACAAGCTAATAAATCAGCTATTTTAGCTTTCACTATGAATAGAGTAGGTGCTTTGAGAGGTAATATCTCGATATTGTGCCAAAAACTACCAAACTCCGTGGACACCTTTAAGGTTATGGTATCAAGGTATAGTCAAAAGGCTATAAGTGGCCATAGTAATTACCAGGGTATGGTAACAAGCTATAAGATGAACAAAAGTGAAATAGGTTATCGCCTATCTAAATCTGTATTATTAAATAGTAATGTAAAAGAGCTAGAGTATACGGTAGTAGGAGGAATTATTTATTAAGTAAGTCGGTCTTAAGGTGTACTCTAATGGGTTTTTTCAAAAGAAATTATCAATTCAAAGTCCTTTTTAAACAATTTAATAACAGAAATTTTGTAAGAGCGTCTGTACGCAAGTTCAATTAACTAATTTAGAGCCATGGTTTATTACTGGTTTGCGACGGTTAAGCTTCTTTCAGTGTATCTGTCTATATAGATAAACGGATAAAATAAATAAAAGGTTGGGTTGTCAAACCGAGGTTTCAAATATTTTACATTCTATGGATATTATTAAAAAAACAAAAATTATTGTTACAATTTCAAAAATTTTACATGCGGAAGCATCGTTAGCAAAAGTCGAAGCGAAGGAAGGTTTAGAGTAAATTCACTTCAGGATTTAACAAATTTTATAATTCCACACTTTGAAAATTATCCTTTACTATCTCAAAAAGCTGCAGATTTTTAGGTTTATCTGATTTGCAAAAATCTCAAATTATTTATTATAATCCAGTGCCTCGACCAATTAGAATTAAATTCCAAATCTTATATGGATTGCATGATTTTCAAGGGTTTTAGTTAGTATTTCAAAATCTAATAAAATTAAAATAGGTAAAATAATTGGATTAATATTTAAATTTTCTCAACATCGTAAAGACAAAAAAATTATTCGAATTCATTGCTAAATATATGAACTGTGGAGCCGTTTATTCACAAAGTGATAATGCTTTCGTATTTAAAGTGGGTAAATTTGTAGATATAAATGAAAAATTAGTCCATTCAATTCAAGGGGTAAAACAATTAGATTATCAAGATTTTTGTGAAATTGCTACTTTAATTGATTAAGGAAAACCTATAAGCCCTAAAGGAATAGCTAAATTTCAATTGATCAAAAATAGAATGAACACAAAAAGAAAATATCCAAAATTTTAATTGCTTGATAAATTTGAGTAACTTGGATATGGGGGTAAGTATAGAAATTGTATCCTTATTTACATTATTTGGTTCTTTAGATTATTCTACTATATTTAGTATTTGTCCTGTTTTAAATGAAACTTCTATAATTGGTTTATTTATTTAAAATGGAGCTATGGCTAAGAGTGCTAAATGACCATTATATAGTTGATTACCTGGAAGTATGGAAAGTCCTAAACTGTAAGTGCTTTAATTATTGCTGCCACTCTAGTAACTGCTGGATTATATTTTATATATTAATAAGAGGAGTTCTATTTTGGAATATAGTTAAACTACTTTATTATTTATAACACTAGTAGGTTAAAATACTGCTTTCGTTGAGCATTATGAGTTAAAAATGAGATTATAAATAATCATTGCAATTAGTAATATATCTCAACTAGGTTTTATGGTATTAGCTGTAGGTATAAGTAAATATGATGTTAGTCTGTTTCATGTAATAAATCATGCATTTTTTAAAGCATTATTATTCTTATTAGCTGGTACTGTATTTCATAGCATGGGTGATATACAAGATATTCGACGATTAGGTGGTTTAATAAAATTTATTCCTTTTACTTATACTATAATTTTAATAGGAAGTTTATTAGCTATTTCTTGATTATAAGGATTCTATTATAAAGAATTTAATTATTGAATAGCTTATGCTTAGTTTGGATTTTCAGGTTATTATGCTAAGATATTAGGAATTATAACTTCAGGTCTAACTGCTTTTTATTCATTTAGATTAATTTCTTTAACTTTTAAAGTTATCCTAATGCTAAACGTGTAGATTAATTAAATAGTCATGAAACTAATATTATAGTAATTATACCTTAATCTTTTTAAGCACTATTTAGTATATTTTTATTGTTATATCACAAAGATTTATTTGTAGGAATGGCTACATATTTTGTAAGTAATAGTTTTTATCTTAAACCTAACAATATCTCCATTGTTGTAGCAGAATTTATTCTTAGTTTACCAAATAATATCAAATTATTACCTGTAAATTTAACATTAATATGTGCTATTCTGGGTATATTACTATATCATGTTAATAAAGAATTTATAATAACTGATCCTATCTATAATTCTTTAATAGATAAAGATAATAAACTTTCATTATAATTTATAAGATTTAAATTTAAACTCCTTAATTTAAAGTAGGACTATTAATTAATAAGTTGACTAATATTCACTTAATTTTATTACGTAAATCTCTTAAAGAAAACTTAGTTAAATTTTTTAATAATTTATAGACCTGAATTAGAATCTAATAATTTTGGACAATTGAATAGTACATTAAATATTTATTAGCAAAAAGCCTTGTACCTGCAGCAGCACCCTTTAATATAAAAAATATTTTAGAAAAACCCTTAGAAAGTAAAAATACTAACACTTCATTTATACAGACTGAGCCATAAATTTATAAAAATATAGAAAACCTAATAAGTATCAGACAAAAGAAGTCTTAATAAACACAACTAATCAAATCTACAAAATAAACAATCAGTCAAAAGAAAATAATATCAATATATTAAATATGATTAATTTTATAATTAAATGGAATGTTAGCTAGAAAATTTTAGTTCTTTTTAATTTTTATTTGATATCTTATATAATAATTATATTGTTTTAGAAGGTTTTTCGTTTATTCCTTTATTGTACCGTTGAAGTTGTGTTAACCCATTGTCGTTATAGGTTATCAGCCTATATTCTAGCCCAGAGATACTGATTTTAATCAGATTTGGGTGAGAATCGCCACGGACCTCCTAGTATAAATTTTACATTGGCTTTGTTATTGCTGTATAAATACATTTTATTGTTTTTGGTTTCCAGCCATTTATAGAGTTTTGGTTGTTCATTTATAAACTTAGACTATTTAAGGAAGATAGCGGTACCGCTTGTACTTAATAAGTGCCAATTCCTCTTATTCTATTGTTCGATTTAGTAGTTAGCTGCCTCTAGTTGTGCTAGTGTTAAACCAACAAACTTCCCCTACCCACTAGCGGTTCGAGTTACCATCATTACGATGAAGATAAGTATAAAGGCGAGTAAAACTTAGGCTTCGTTTCCTTTCTTAACTATGTATGTTTCAATAGGCTTATAAGGCTTTTTCTACTACTCTCTAGGCTAGTCCCTAATAAAATTAATTACATTTGTAAATTATTATAGTACATTTTAATTTTTAAATTTACTTAAAGTATTTTATACTATTCGATATTTCTATATTTTCTATATTTTCTATATTTATAGTTGCTTTAGAGTAATTTATATTGTTTATTGGAAAGAGTTTAAAATATTTTACATATATTTACTTTCTAATTTGTATTTACTATTCTTAGTATTTTATATTGAGATTTTTATTTTTAACTATCATTATATTGTTAAGATTTTACACTTATCTTTCTGTGATAAAATACTTTTTTGATTTCTTTATCTGAAAAACACTTTTTTTATTAAACTAATAAAGTAATAAAGTAATTAAGTAATAATGTAATAATGGGTTAATGGAATAATGGAATAATGTATGGGCTTTTATTATTTTTAATATTTTTCATTAGGCTCAACATGAGATACTGGATACCAAATTTTAACCCTTTTTATTAATTCGTATCATGGGTTTAGAGCTAAGAGATCTGTGCATTCCGCTTGACTAAGAATGTATCTTGGGGCTCACAGACATAACTGAGTAATTAAAGGAGATATTATTAAAGGTTTGGTATAAATTACCGAAATAAATTATAGTGATGCGAATCAAAAGTATATAGTTGATCCTCGTTTTCACGAGATTTTACATAATTATCTCAAGGCTGGTTAATTAGACCCGATAATTGCTCATCTTGTAAACATAGAAATAGGAACCCCGGGTAGTTAGTCCTCTACTTTTGTATTATAGTGCTTAACGAATTTGTTAAAGTTATTGTTGACAATACGATGTAGTTAAAAACTTTCGTATAATGAATCCAGTCTATATATTGTATGGATAATAAGAGATTTATTCCTTCTTACCCCTAGATAGTTTAAACTATTAAGTGATACCCGTAAAATCGAAGATAACTAATGGCTTAATAATAAATTAGAAGATTAGATTACATCAGATATGCGCTTGATTTTATTGTACTAGTGAGTGGTTAAATCAAGAAAGCTAACTTTATCAAAGCTAACATTAAGTATATTTATATTCCAACTGTGCTTTAGAATTGAACCATGCATAAAAACAGTTATCACTAATATAATTAGTTAAAATTGAAACTTTTGCTGCGGAGATGAGAAAATTAAAAAGAAATCCAAATTGAAGAGTGAAACAAGTAAAGGGGTAGCCGTGTAAGAATACTAGCAAATTGAGATCCGATCCATACTGGTTAACGCTCATATTTACAAGCTGCTCGTAAATTTAAAAAGGTTAAAAAATAAACACACTAGAAAAGGTATATTAATAAAGCAACTGTGAATCTAACTCAATATTAAATTGTATTTTTCTACAATAATAAAATTCGAGATATATTTATCTTTGGTATCTGTGAATAATAGGAAGGCTATAACTTATGTAAATTGATGACTTAGGCCCTCATGTGATTAAACTTTAGCACGTAAAATAAGAACAATGAATAAAGTATTAAGAAAATTTGCTTAAGTTTAGGGCTTGTTTCGTTACATTCGAGTTTTACTTATTACGTCTTATCTTAAAGTTATTAAAGATTTGTAAGAAAATATGAAAAGTCCGCTTTAGATATTATATATAAAATATTGATGTGGAAAATGACTAATTATAGCTTTAGGAAATCTTGTGCAATATTTGAAATTACCCTTGATATATAAATGCAACATCTGATAACTGTTAAAGACCATATTATAGTATAGGAGATAAATTATATTTCGATTAAATTTAAGCCGTTATAAAGATTTGTGTATTTTTAATTTGAGATTTTATAGAGATTAAAAGCATAAATAAGTTTTATTAATTAAGTAAATATTTTTGTAAAACACCCACACTATACAATATAGTTTATATACTAAGTTGTAGTTTTTCTTTAATATTTTAAGAAATATACAGGGAAATTATACTTGCTTTAATAAAAAGGCTGTGCTTTGTAAAAATCCATATTAAACAAACAACCAAAAGACTATTTGATACATAATACAACTATAAGTAATTAATATAAAAATATTAAAAATTTTAATAAAAGGAAGTATAAAATACTAATATGTCATAGTGTTAAATTTAAACAAACGAATTAAAAATGTAAGATATAATAATAAAGATAGTACTAATTGTGGATTAACTCTTGTAATTTATGCTAATTCCTTATTTAAAGTCTCATACATAAAATAACTAAGTAAACACAAAATACAGTTAATATATAACATCAATAATTAAGTAAAGAAATACTAAATTAATTTTAAATAAATATTATAACAAATCAAATAAATATTAAATAATATCAAAATAAATACATTAAATAAATTATAATAATAAAGTATTAAACTAATAGTAACTAAATAATCACTATAAATAATTAAGTAAGAAATATCTATCAAATCTATTAATTTCATATTAAAATAAATTAAATAAATAATATATAAATATTAAATTATAAACATAAATAAACTAAATAAACGAAATAAATTAGTAAAACACATACGGCTTACATATGTTCGATTCAATTGATAACCATAGTAAAGAACTAAATTATAAAAACAATAATTATTTTTTTTTTGTTTTTGATTTTGTTTTTGTTTTTGTTTTTGTTTTTGATATACTACCCGTACTCATTAATTTGATATAATAATTTTATTTAAAGAAGCTCCACATCTCTCTAATTAAAATATAGAAATTTTACTACTATACACCGGCTATATAAAACATATAATATATTTATGTAATCTATAAAATTACACAGTATTACACACTAATATACTTTATAACACTAAAATATACTAAATATTTGTATATGATGAATGATTAATGTGAATTTAATGATAAAAATAATCAATTTGAGATTAAAAAGTATTAAATACTATTCCTATTCTTATATCTAAGCTATCATAAAATAACCTAAGCAAACTAAATAATAGTAAATAAAACTAAAGAAAATTAAAGGTAAACGTAATCTAATATAATCTAATCTAATTAAATCTAATCCTCAATCTATTATTAACTATAATTAAGAATTGTCACGGGGAAATTTAGTTAAAAACGGAAAATAAATTAAAAAATGATAAATATTGTATAGTCCATTTTATAAAAATAACGGGAAGAAAAGTTACACAACACATAAAAAGTATTTATGCTATATTTCTTTAATGATTAAGTAAAACTAAATAAGAATTACGTATTTATTATAAAAATTAATTAAGTACGACCTTGACATATTACGTAAAGCATTTAGGTATGGTAAATTAATAATAATAACTATTTGGGGTAATTATAACTCTTATATTTTAATTCTTCTCTAAGGCTAGTCTTAAGTCTAATTATAAGTCTAAGTAATAATTAATTCTATATAAGGTCCAAACTATACAATAACTACATTAGTTTGATTTAATACTTATTCTAAAAATAAGGCTTGAATTATAATAAATTTGTCTTCTTTCTTACGTATGTTTATTTTGCTTTTACTTGATATTGACTTAATAGAAGTCCTCATATATCAGACTCATAATTATACGAATATTTTATGATAAATTAATAATTAATAATAATATACCAAAACTTACCTTACTTAAAATACGGATGTAAAATTAACAAAACTTACAGAACAAACACAGAGGATTTGTAATTTATAATTGTTATGATGTTTATAAACATTTTTATAATTATTTATAATTTATGCTTAAAATTTTGCTTATCTTATGATTATTAACAAAGTAAAACTACTCTACCAATACCAGTATCAATAGTTATAAGATTAAAAATACTAATACACATAACTGAATCTGACTTATAGAAGTCTTAATATTTGATAAATAAAAATACTAATACTACTCCATTTATAGATTAGATTATAATTAGACCTAAATGATTAGAATTAGACTAAGACTAGTTTAAACTATTGTTTTTTTGATGCTCATATATCAGATTACCAAGACTTATAAGTCTAAGATTTATAGATTAAAAGTTAATTTAGCAAACTAGGCCTTTATTAAGTAATAAATACTTATTTACTTTAGCCCTAATAATCTTAATATAATTAATGATACTAAATAAAAGCAAATGCGCTCAATGCTATAATTTCCCAAATAAAATAAAGGTTATAATTCCTTATATAATAATGACAATTCATAATATAATGTAAATAACTAGTCTAAATAAAGTTAAAGCCATTTCTATAAATAACTCTTTTTTATCAACTATGACTTAGGAATTTAACAAAATAAATATCGAAATATCTTATCATATCATATCATAACATATCGCCCTACTTGAGCAACTTTACTTAAGGACATACTTTTGTATAAAGACAAAGACGAAATATTTGAAATATAATAATACCTATTTATTAAAAAACTCCTTAAGAACGGACATATCTAGTTTCAATATAAAGATTTACTTAATTCATTTATGAACTTTTTTTACTCATATATTATTTAATTATAGAGATAATAAGGTAGCTATAAATTATAAAATTATAACCCCCTTTAAATAAATCCTATATGATATGCAATATTTATTCATATAGCTTATAGCAGACTGTTTATTACTTATTTCTAGCCTTAAGCTTTTTTAAAAAATAAACTAAACTATATTATAAATAAATAAAACACAGTATTTATACTAAATTATAATAAATATAAACAAACTCTAGTTATAGTATTAATTCGATTAATAAATCTTGTTAAAAAATAACATTATATACAGCCTTTACATATATATACTAATCTTAAGTTTTACTTAGGTATTTTATTTAATTTTAATGGTTTATAAGTTTTATTTTTATTTAATTTCTAATCCGGAACTAAGAATAAACATAAGCGGATAGATAGAAATTGCTCTAAGCTACGCTTATCAAGGTATACTTGAATTTATACTATTATATTACACTCCGATTTCCTATAGGGTTCAGCTAGGGAGTCTTTCAAATTTCTTATTAAACATACATCTAACGCGCACCTCAACGTTAGGTAAATTATCGTTCCTTGTATTAAATTTTTCTAAACTTTTTGCTCGTTCTTAACTTCAATCGTTTTATTCAGCAGTTGTATAATTTCATTATCGAATGTTCACAAATGAGTTCTTACTTTTTAAGCCGTTAACATATCACTAGACTCAACAAGAATATTCTCTTAAAATAGTTACTCTTAAACAAAATTTAAACTTTTTTATATATTTATTTTTAAAATTCACTCACGTAAACAAACACAATTTTTATTTCTTCAGTAAATTTGAAATTACATTTTATTATAGTATAACTATTTAAGAAATCTTCTAGTGATAATGTTTTTAAATCCTGCATTTGATAAAATAGTGTATAAGCACTAATCAAGTAAGAATCATACCAAATTTATTGCTGATCTAGTCCGTACATAAAAGATTCGTTTCGACCACCTTTTTTATTATAAATATATAAACTTAATTTAAAACCCAATTCTCCAAATTTACTCAATCCTAAAGGTGTTTGTAAAGTTGAAGCTCCTCCAATGAAATAATCAGGTGCCATATCTAACTGATAACCTAAGTAATTATTTTCAATCCCTTCACAAACTTATTTCCAATGTTTGATAAAGTAGTTGGCCTCTCAATTGAAGTTTTCCATTTAAATAGCATGCTTTAGAGTTATTTGATAATCTCTTATTGCATAATTTAGGAATTTATCTTTATCCTGTTTTAATAATTAATCCATATGGGTTATTTCATACTCATTTACTTTTTAAAAAATATAATGATTTTATCTTAAAAATCTTTCAAGTTTATTATCATTGTTCAATTTATCTTTAAATAATAACACTAGATTACCATTTTTTTGATAAAGTATCAACATTATTCTCCTGTTGCTGATGACAATTATTTTTTACTGTAATTTTAGCTATTGTTAAAAATGTAATTAACATCTCTTCTAACTTACTAGCTAAAGCTTTTAGTTATTGTGAACGATAAATATTTTTTAATTAAAATATATATAATAACCCGAAGCTCATCATTTGCTATTATTATTATTAATATTAGATCTTTTGTATTATTTCATTTTAATGAAACATTTTACCTAAATCAATATTGTTTATGCAATCTATGTATTTTTTCGGTCAAAAATTGGATTAAAATCCACTCCAAACAAAAGTTAGTAAAATATAAGTTAAATTTTGAGTTTAAAGCTAAAGCCAACTATTTGAAGTTGCAGATCGTACACGATTTATCATTGAGCGGTTAAAGCCATAGGCCCTAGTATCTGATTGTAAGCTCGCTGTAACCTTATTAAGTTTACCTTCATTAGATAGCTACAGAAGAATATCTGTAAAAAGAAGCAACTTAAACAACCCTCACTAAATAAGAGCTTTATACTCTTTCGTTATTATGGGTAGGAGGTTATATTTTTTTTTGTCTTTCTTAGAATACTTTTTTCTTTCTTAAAGACCAGCATTGCACAATAAGGTACTTTATTCAAACTTGTTATTAATTAAATAGCATATATATATTAGTTAAACTGATATCTCGTTGTAATTCTAAGTGAATTTAATACTTATTATATTTTATATTATCCTTTAAATAAATACTCTTTTTTTTTGTTTTTAAAAACATATCTCCGTTTGAAATAATAAACTCACTCGTAATGTTAATGATTACTCTAATACATACTCCTTTAATAATAATACTGCTTCTTCTATTAGTTATGCTTAAAAAATTGTTAGACTTCTCCTACGTTCTTATTTTAAACATAATCTCTTTAATATTCACAATAATACTGTTATTAATAATGATAAGCCTAGTGATATTCTAATTAGTAAACCTTATTTTAATAATTCTACTGATAAAGTTACTATTCTACTATATTATTATACACCTACTAATTATTATAAATCTACTATTGATATTATTGATAAGTCTATTAATTATAATATTAGTATTATTTTTGGGTAATCGGTTTAAAACTGAAGTTATTATAGTTAAACTAAATTAACCTTATTTTAATAGTTATATTCTAGCTCAGTTTATTGAACTTATTACAGCTAGTGATACATTTCTTATAATTAAAAAAGTGTTTACTACTACACATAATTCTTTTTACCTAGCGCTCTAAGACTAAATATTAGTAAGAATTAGATTTCAAATTAACGGTCGTCTTGTTACTGATAAAGTTATCCCTCGTAAAACACAGAAATCTTTCATAATTGGTTCTCTTTAAAATTATAAATCCTTTAGACATGCCTATCAGACTTATATCGATTACGCTAAATTTACTAATATTATTAAACTTGGTTCTTATACTGTTAAACTTTGTTTCCAATTATAGTGTTCTTATAAGAATTTAAATAAATCCTTTTCAAATGGTATTCTATTACGTTAAAGCTACCTTTATCAATATAGAGTATATGAATAAATAATTAAAGAGCCTATTAAGGATGCATACCTGGTATATTAAGAAAGGAACTAATAAGTTGATTAACATTTAATAAGATCAAACATTCCTAGAGAAAACTAATTCTTTGAATAATTTATTTTATCCTTTATTTAAGTTATTTATATTATTAATTTATTAATTTGACGTTGGGAAGTAAAACATTATACTACCAATAGAAAAGGAAATCATACCGAGAGTTCAATAGTAATGGCGAGTGAAATTGAATTAGCTATTTTTTTATCTTAGCCTTTAAGTTACTGGTATATAAATCCATAAAGGGTGATACCCACGTGCAGGTTATTTTAATTTAACTATTATCTTTATTGTTTATCCTTTAGTTTATATTTATATTATATTTGATTTCAGATTGATTAAATTAATTGACGCTTTTAATAGGGTGATACATACCCAAAGCTATATATATATTATATACCAAGCGATAGTAAAGAGAAAAGTGATTGAAAGTGAAAAGAATGTGTTTGACATTTGAAATAGATCCTGAATTAGTAGGTTTACTATCAATTGATACTCTATTTTATTTATGAGTTACATTGTACCTTTTGTAATTCAATGTGGGATCGCAAGTTTACTATTATAGCAATATTAACTTCAAAGCGATAGCAAATATAAATTATTTATCTTATCCTTTATTTTAGCTTATATTAGTTATATTATTAAGACCCGTAACCACTGTGATTTATAAAGATTAAGGCATTTTAAAAAGGGCCGTTATCGTTAATCTTGCACTATTCTGTTATGATTTGCGCTAGGGACTGTTAATCTAAATTCCTTATACCGGCTATTAAGCGGAACCTCTGTCAGTATGACGCTGATATAAAATATTGCATGTACAGCTCTTACCTTCATACTATTGCTTTATATATTATATATTATTATCCTTAAAATAGGTAATTCTCACTCTACTGTTATTGGTGAAACTCGAAAATACAGTAATTGATGCTATTCGTACAGTATATTCATGATAACATGGCTATAAAAAAGGAAACACCCTAGATTGTGTGCTAAACTCCATAAGTTATAATTAAGTGAAAATAAAAAAGTATTTAGCATAAAACAGCTTCCTCGTGGGCTCCACCGTTTTAAAAAAGTGTAACAACTTAAAACCCTAACAGGCTTACTCTGTCAGATATTTTACGGCTATATACATTATATACTTAACCCACAACAATAATATTTTATTTAATATTTTTTTTTATTGGCTACCCTTTACGAGTTTAAGATTTTGTAATAAACTGGATTATACAGAAGAGAGAATGCGATCTTGACTAACGTAAAATGAAGTTATAAGACTTATCCCCGTAGGCTAAACTTTTATGATTAATGATTAATGATTAACTACTTTTAGACAGTATCTATGGTTATTAATGAATATTTTTAACTTATGAATTATTATTAAATACTCTACATCTTTAGACATAGAAATAATATAAACTATATATTTTAACTTATCCTTTAGAATTATTAATTATATAACTGTACCTTAAACCGACTCAGGTTACCTACTTGACTATACTAACCCGTTGAGCTAATACTTGTTAAGGAACACGCCAAATTTTACATGTACGTATGACAACAAAGGTAACCTTATTTTTAATTAACAAATACTTAAATTTATAGTGTGTAAAAAAATTGGAGTTTACAAATTTGTACCAAAAACACAGGATAAGAATATTACTCTTTGTTTTTTTGTCGCCTGCCCAATGCTTCATTAAGTAAAGTAAAATTTATGAAAGTGTTTTAAGCTGATTTGAAGTGATTGGCTGCTTTAACTCATTAACGAATAATCTAGCGAAATTCCTTGTATATTAAATGTAGTACAGCATGATTGCTTAATATAGACTCGTTGTCTCATCAAGTAGCTCAGTTAAATTGAATTAGATGTGCACTTGCATCGTATAACCTGGTAGACGCCCTTAAGATCTTATTAATCGTTCTAATAATAATGTGGAGAATAACCACCATATAATCCTTTATATGAATATCAGAGGTATGCTATTATAGTAATAATTTACTGTAAATTCCTCATAAATACATCTTATTTTATTTTACCCTTTACTTAAATATTTAAGTTGGTAGACTAGTTATCTATTAGTAACTGTAGCTAATCCACATTTTTGTGTTTTTTTGTTTTTTTGTTTTGTGTGGCATATCAACGACTAATATTATTTGATCTTTTATAAATATTATTTTAAATTATAGTTACTTAATGCGTAAAGAACCCCCGCCTCAAGCTCCTCATATCAGTGAAGAAAGATTAAAATTTATATCTAATTAAAGGACCGTGGATGGGCCGCCTAAAGTCGACCCCGCGTCTCTCTGTAACTAAAGACTCAT